>Ga0129310_1001209_pt1 | contig 23830 bp, 25 predicted proteins | sample Go1ome_2_FD_94433 | JGI IMG/M metagenome (GOLD analysis project Ga0129310, IMG submission 94433) | Western lowland gorrila individual fecal microbial communities from Wisconsin, USA - Go1022A metagenome | ecosystem: Host-associated > Mammals > Digestive system > Large intestine > Fecal | place...
CCGCTGTTATCGCCGCTCCAGCTTGCACCTTCCTTGAAGTTCAGCTCTACGCTTCCGTCAGCATCTGTTGCCACATCTCCGTCCAGCTTGCTGAGGTTCTTAGCTGTTACTTTAGCTCCGTTGCCATTAGCAGTAATATCGCTGCCGATAGTTGTATCTGCGGAATCAATCGTTACTGCTGCATTTGCGCCGTCAGCACTTACTGCACCGCTAATTGCTGCGCTTGCTGTTCCGTTAATGCTTACGCTGCTGTTCGCGCCGCTGGCGCTCACTGCACCGTTTACCTTTGCAGCTTTTGTTGCTTTAATCGTTACAGCATTATTCGTAGTCACGTCACCGTTCAGCGTTGCGTTTACTGCAGTTATGTCTACCTTGCTGTTATTGGCATTGATTGCTTTCGCACCTTTAACAGTCAGGCTGCCTGCATCCTGAACTGTCAGCGTACCGCCGGTTGTTGCGATACCGTCACCGCTGTTGGCAGTAATCGTCATATCGTGGCTGTTCAGCTTCAAGGTTGTATCTTTTGCTGTGGTAATTGCGCTGCTGTCGGTTGTAATCGTAGTAGCGTCTTTCGTGAAATTATAAATATTGTTAATATCAGGGAGCACACCCGCATCCCTGTATTCCTTATCTGTTACATAATCACCGGTTACAACCGTTGTAAAATCTGTCTTAGACTGTACATTTGGAATGCTTGTACCATAATCAACAGTTGCTTTATCAAGACTGCCTTGACCGGTTTTACTATCGTAACCAATATTACCGGCAAATTTAGTTGCTGATACAGACGTAAGTCCTTCAGCAATTTTTACATAACCATCAAGATTTTTTTCACCGTTTAAGTATCCGGTATAATACAGCTTATTAGCCAAAGCATTTAAGGCATCATTGATAGCATATTTATTAGTAGTCTCTAAACCATTAGAATCCGTCAGCAAAGTAATGCCGGAGCCGCTAGTCGCTGCGCCAATTGTAATATCGCCACCATTGATTTTGGTAACATCATTTGCATCATGCTTATAAACAAATGTAGCCTTACCATTATATTTATTAATAGTAAGATTTCCAGCAGTTGCATCCGTCATATCAACTGTAGCACCACTACCGCTTGCCACAGCTGCAGCTTTTCTCATTTTGCTGACACTGCCGGCGTTAAAGCCGTCAAGAACATTATCTCCTTTTAGTTGCCAAAGGCTGTCACCATGCATATTCAGTGTACTGCCGCTACCACTGACATTACCGCTCCAGCTGCTGCCGTTATTAATATTAATAACAGCATCCTTACCGCTACTATTACCTTCCCAGTTACTGCCATTACCCAGAGTTACGGAAGATCTGTCACCGCTGATGTTACCATTGTAATTGGAATCATCCAGATTGAGCTGCAAATCGCTGCCTTTGCTGTCACCGGTCCAGCTTGCCTTATTTTTCAGGGTAACAACAGCCTTACTGCCATCATTTTTACCATTCCAAGCGGATGCATTCAGCGTTACATTGGTTCCCGCACCCTTATTATCACCGGTCCAGACAGAATCGGCTACATTAACCACCATATTGCTGCCACTGTTGTCACCGGTCCAGCTTGCTTTATCCTTCAATGTCAGATTTACATTGTCACCGCTGTTATTGCCATGCCAATCGCCTTTTTCCACAAGGAAGTTTTTATCGGCATCACTGTTATCTCCCTCGGGAGTTTCAGTCTGCACACTGATTTTTTCACCCAGGCTTCCCTGTCCAGTGGTATCGTTGTATTTTACACTGCCTACATATTTTGCTGCGGAAGCTGCGGTCAGACCTTCGGCAATCTGTACCTGTCCGTCCAGATTTCTATTGCCGCTAACATAATCTGTATAATAAAGCTTATTGGCCAATGCATCGAGAACCTTATTAACAGTTGCTTCAGAAGAAGTATTTACGCCGTCGCTGTCCGTACGCAAAGCTACAGCAGAGCCGCTTTCAGCAGTCTTCACCGTAAAATTGCCACCCAAAATTTTTTCCGGGTTACTGTTATCATGCTCATAAATAACCATAGTATTACCGCTGTATTTGTCTATGGTTATATTCTTGCTGTCACTCTTCTGGAAAATAACGCCTGCAGCACCTGCACTGCCACCTGTAAGTTTGCTGATATGGCTTGCTCCATTGCTGCCGACATCTTCATTATCCTGTGCATAACGTGTATTATTGGCCTGATTTATCCAGCTTGCACCGTTTTGCAGCCACATATTAACCGTACCGCCATTATCTACAATGCCACGCAGATAGGAATCACCTGTAGTCAATGCTACATTAACTGTACCGGTTGACAGAGCAAAAATATCACCGCCAAGCTTAACGCTGTTATTGCCGGCTGCTGCGCCATCCTTACCGGTATTGACGTTAATCGTTCCCTGATATGCACCCAAAGTATAGTAGCCATAATTCATGCCCTTAGGCACATTAATTTCGCCACCGCCAATAGATACCGTACTGTTCTTGGCATTCGTTGTAATACCGTTGCCATATACATCCATATCAGCAGTACCGCTGACATCTACACGGCTGTTCTCAACCTGTGTAAGAATACCGGCGTTGTTAAAACGTGATAACACATTATCAGCATTTATAGGAATACCCCAGGTTTCATTGTCAGCGCCCTTTATAGTCAGATTGCCATTAATCGTAATTGTATTGGCAACATCAGAAGCATAGCTGGCTTCACCCCAACGGTCTGTTTTCTGTACAGCAACACCATTACCGCCGTAGCTGCCGTTCATAGAAATATTAACATCACCATTAACAGTAATCTTGCTGGCATCTGATTTGCCGGCATCATTCATAATAGCGTTATTCAAGGAATTACCATTTACAGCGCCAATGGTAATAATATTCAGCTTACCTGCATTAATAGTAACGTTCTTGCCATTGCCGGCATAAACACCGACAGGTGTAGCAACACCGTTCTGCACCTGCAGCTGCAGCGTATTGCTGCCGGCGTTGACAGTAACATCATTGCCGTCATGCGCATAAACGGCAGCCAGAATATTATTGCTTAAATCAGCCTGTGTTTTCCATGCATTAGGCTTCAGGCTGATAGTTTTATCGGCAGTAAAAGTATAAACACTGTTGTCACTGCTTACACCGCTGTAAACAGAGCTGTCAGCATCAGTGCCGCTGATGCGTTGGAAATAGTCACCGGTTTTACTGTTGGCATTGATATTGATAACCTTGGTTGTAGTCACGGAAGGAGATGTAAGTCCTTCTTCCCGTGATGTTGTCAGCAAGGCTTTGTTACCGAAAACAGTATCACCGGAAAGCAATGAAACGGAGTTAAAGGTGTGGTAGGAGGTATTACCTGCCAAGGTATATGCACTCCACGTATAAGTAGGCTTAACAGCGCCATCGGTATAAACCACAATATTATTGCCAAACTCACCCCAGACACGCTTAGTATAATATTCGGCAAAAAGCTTGTTGAACCATCCGGTTCCTACACCGGTATTACCGCCGCCCTCTGTATTGCCTTCAACAACAATTTCCCAATTTACAGGGTTGTCCGAGCTCAGATTAGCCACGGTAGTTTTATAAACCTTCAAATTGCTGCCACCGCCACCGGTTGCCAAATTATATGCCAGAATATAGGCAGTACCATTAGGCCAGACAGTCATATCACGGAAATCAAGACCATTGCTCTTAACATTTTCCGGCAATACTACAGACTTAGATTCCTGATTCAGAACATTGTTATTAATCGTAGCCAAAGTAATGGCAGATTCGCTATTGCCATGTCCTACATATTGGTAACCGCCGATACCTGTATGCAACAGTATATCATTATAATTGTTCAGCTTAACCGAGTCAGGATTGCGGGCACTACAGGTATAATTAACATATTCAAGACTACCGTCATCCTTTATCTGATACTGCATAATTATACTGTCATCATATGGATCATAGCCTCCCTTAGGATTGATGCTGACAACTACATAAAGCTGTCCGTTTTTGACAACCATGCCTTCGCCATGCACCCAGCCGGGAGAACTGTAACTCATGCCGCAGTACGTATTAAGATCTTCCATCAGATTACGTGATTTGCTGACTTCCTCTGTCAAAACGTTTTTATCGTACTTCACTACACCGATTGTACCCAAATCATAATCGCCTACATAGATATAGCCATTATAGCCGGCGGCTGAATGCGGGTTTGCACCTTTGGTAATAATACCGGAGGGATAAACCTCATCCTTGCTCCAAGTAGTATCGGCACCGATTACCTTCGAAGGAATCAAATCAACTGTGCTGTAGTTGTATTGGCGCAGTAAAAACATGCTCTTGCCATCCAGCACAAAGCTATAAGTACCGGGATCCTTATTCAAAGATTCAATTACTGCTACATTTGCTTTGCTGTCAACCTTATCGGTAACACGCGAGCCGGTAATAGCAGTCATATTGCTGGCACCATAGTTAGAAGGAACAGTTATCAGCAGATTGGCTGCAAAAGCGCTGCCGCCAATCATCCATCCGCCCATTATCGAGGCTAAAATCGCCGCTTTTTTACTTTTACTGAACTTACGCATTGATAATTCCCCCTTTAGAACTGATAACGCGCTGTAACATAATAGGTGCGGCCCTGTATCGGAAATTCCGGATTAATATAACCGGGAACCATGAAAGCTGCATCACTGCGGATTTTAGATTTCGGACCTTTGTTGAGAATGTCATTGCAGCCAAAGGTCAGCTGCCAATTTTTCTTCGGCATCCACTTCAGACCGCTGTTCATAACAAACAAAGAGCATACCGGTTTGCCTGACAGATACGGTGAAAGCTTGCCACTCGTTGCCTTATTGTAATAAGTGAAGTATTCATCCGTGTAATGTCCTTCGGCAAAGAGCGAGAACTTCTCCGAAGGTCTGTAAGTCAGACGGATATTACCCTCCCATTCCGGCTGGTAGGTCGGCCATACCGGAGCGTAGTTGCCAAACTGCGTAGCAGTATGCTTGTTGTAGGCACTGGTGTTAAGATAGGTTACCTGTAAATCAAGATCGAACTTATCCCATTTAAAGCTGCTCTGCAATTCAACGCCATGAGATTTACCCTTGTTATCATTAAAATAAGACCAATAATCCTTGCCTGCACGCTCCAGCTGCAGCATATTGGTAGAATCGCGCCAATAATAAGTCAATGTAGTAGAGTTGTCTGCTCCCAACAGCTTGTTATGCATAATCGCGCTGATATCAAACTGCTTACCCTCTTCAGGAACCGGGAACATAGCACCGTCACCGTTATGGTTCTTCGGAGCAGGAAGAATACCGGCGCCGTCACCGGCAATTTCCGCCATGTTCAGCAAACGGTAATAGGTACCGCCCGTCATACGCAGAGTAAGATTTTCATTTACTTCTTTCTTCAAAGCCAGCTGCCAGGTTGCTTTACCCTTGGTCTGCGAATCTTTAGGATGAATCCAGCTTGCCTGTCCGTCGGTAAAGCGCTTGCCATCACTGAAGCCGGTAATCTTCGATTGGTTATAACGTACGCTCGGCGTAAAAATCCAGGTACCTTCTTTATCTAAGGTAATAGAATCCTGCAGCTGTACATTAAACAGCTCCTGCTCATAACGGTTACGGATTTGAGCGGAAAGGAAATTCTGACTGGCCTGTCCGCCTAAAATTTTAGCCATGTTGGAACCGTCTATATCCAAGCCTTCTTTGGAATAGTTAATCAAAAAGTCCAACATATTATTATCGTTCAGCTTGTACCCGCCATCAATCTGAGCTGTATATTTGTTGGATTTATAACGGCTCCATTCGCGCAACGGCTGGTTCTGCATATCCCACTCACTGTTCGGATATGCCGTATTGATATGCTCTGCACGATATTTTTTATCCTGATGCATATAGTCGAGCATCCAGCCCCATTCAAGCTTGCCAACCTCCTGACGGTTCTGCAGCATCAGGCTGGCGCTGTTCTGTTTCTGTCTGCGGCTGTCATAATAATATCTGTCGCTCAAATCAACGCCGTTATTATAAACCGCCGCATTGACATCACCCAGCCATACACTGTCCGGCATATGTCTGTCCAAAGTATCATATGTGCCTTTGACAACCCAGTTTTTATTTTGCCATTTTACAATCGTACTGGTCTTTTCATAGTCATTGTATTTTCTGTATCTGGTAGCATTAGCTGCTTCCTTTTGTTTTTGTTTTAATTTTTCCAGTGATTCTTTTCTGCCGGCCTGATTTTTATTTTTATCAGGATCCGCATCATTCGTCCACTTATCTATATTCCCCTGGACTATTTTATCACCATACTCTTTGAGGATTTCTTCCTTAATTTCCGGTGTAAGAACACCCTCGCCAAAAGAACTGCCAATCCAGTCATATTGCAGCGCCTCATGCCAGTCGCTGTTATCATAACCTCTTTTAAGGTACTCATCCTTGAGGCCTCTATCCACAACCTGTTGTTCAATTAAATAAAGATTAGAATTGCCGACATCTTTTTTCGCATATTCATATCTGTTATCATAGATAGCATCTTTCAGACTGTCACTTCTTACAAATCCCAGCCAGGCATCATTATTTGCTTTATAGTAATCTATTTGTTCCTGCTTTAGATTTATTACTGCACCTTTGGTCATATAATCGATAGTTTCATTATTAAAATTATCGATTACTTTCTGCTGACCTGCTATCTGTTCCGCACCATACGGCAGATACCTTTCCGCAGCATAATTCTTATATTTGAAATCACCGTCGCTGGATTCGTAGTTAGTGCCAACCATTAACGAACCATCTCCCAGAGGAGCTGTTATTTCCATAGAACCTCTTTTGCCGCCATAAGAGCTTTTGCCAACCTCCAAGGATACATCTGTCGTTTCCGGCTTTTTGGTGACAATGTTGATAACACCGCCCATAAAAGTACCGCCGAATCGGCTGGGAATATAACCGCGGTAAACCTCAATGCGTTCTACATTTTTTACAGGAATTGTCGAAAGGTCGACAGCAGTGTCACCGCCAAGGTTAGCTAATACACCGTCAATAAAAATGCCGACCTGCGCCGCAGTGGAGCCACGCATCGTCACCGTTGTATACTGTCCCTTGCCGTTTACCTCACGTACATGTACGCCGGGCACTGTCAAAAGCAAGTCAGGCAATGATTTCTGCTCACCCTTAAACTCATCAGGACGCACAATATTTACAGTACCGGGAGAAAGCTTGCTTTCCCAATCAGGACGTTTAGCTTCTACCGTCATAGTATCAAGGCTAAAGTCCTTTAAAGAGTCATCAGCATCATTGCTTGCTGTCTGCGCAGTGTCAGCTGGCGCTGCATACGCCACAGGCAGGAAGTCTGCAAGAGAGCATCCCAGAGATACAGCAATTGCTGCAGCTAAAATATTTTGGCCATTAATATTTTTCACTAAAATCTCCTCCTTCACCCGGAAATTTATTAAAATTTTTATAAGCTTATAAAAAAAGACTTAATTTTAAAATGGGCATAGTAGTCCCATTATAAAATTAAGTCATCAGATTAATTTTATATGTCTTCAGCTGCAATCCGACTTCACGGTCTCCTGTGCAGGTAAGCTAAGCTATTTGGCGTGCTGAAGTACATGGTTTGTATTTATTTGTAAATTCAGTTATAAATTTATAATTTTGTTTTCAAGTAACTATTCTGTATAGAATTTATCTTACCCTGCTGTGCTCTTGCTCCGTCACGCCGCCGCAATCTTAAAATCTCTCCTATAAGAGATAGCAGATAATCTCGCGGTATAAGTACGAATTTCTGATCCAGGCTCTGAAAATGTGTTAAACTGACTTTTAGATCCTCATATCTCATTTGGAATCCATTTCCCCCTTCTTTACAAAGGCACACTAAAAGAATTCTCATCCGCCTGTAAATCGCAGGTATAATGGATATCTCAAACAAACAGCGCTTTGACTCAAGATCTTCATGCTTTCATCCCTGTGCGAAAGGTATAAGCTATGGCAATAAGCTTATATGATGGAAGCACTCCCTAATACAATTGCGGTACAGTGCAGGATTTTCACCATGCTTCCCTATTTGTTTAATATGGTTTTTAAAATTTTATTATACACAGAGCAACAATTGATATAAAGTTGCAATATTATTCATTTCTATTTCTCGTTGCTTGTCTATTAAGCTTTTGTATCATTTACTGTTTTTATTATAGCACCCAAAATATCATATAGTCAAGAAATTATATCAGCTAATCATTATCGTTTATTATTTATTTACTTTTTGAGAATTGCACTATGTATTGTTTGATTACATATGACTAATAACATATGCAATATTATTTGTCAAAGCATAAATAAAGTAACGAGTATCTGTTATGTAACACTTTTTTAAATTAAAAAACGTTATTTTGCTTATTTCGATAAGCAAAATGTCATTTTATAGGAAACATGCTATTTCTCTAAAAACTTCTACCATTGAAATAAAAATCATGACCACCCGTCAAACGGGTGGTCATGATTGGCACGAAAAACTTTAAATTGAAACATCCTTCACAATTTTATAGGCGACATATTATTAACAATCTTATTCTTAATTTTTTCCTGCAAGTATGCCTTATTTAAGCTTCGCTTATTGTATTGCAAATATGTACCGTGACTCTTTTTTACAAGCAAATCTGTAAAAAATCTTTCCCAGCTAAAAAATTCCTTACTATCTACATATTCACTTGGGGAGTTTAAAATAGCCTTTAACTCGCTATCATCAAAAATACCCGTATTAAGTATCAGCCACTCAAACGATTCCGGTAAGTATAAAGCTATTCTTCTGCCGATTCTTATTAACTGCATAACCTTTTCTATTTCACAGCCAAAGGCAGCTCCATCTGCAATTACCAAAACCTTTTCTTCGCGGTGTGTCTGTAAAGCTTTAAAGACATTTGATTTTCCGTTAGCACTAATGCATTTTAATCTTCCATCACATAAACTGCTAAAAAAATCAAAACCGGCATTAGAATTCTCCGCAATTACAAGACTCTCCTGTGCCGGATTAGCATTCTCCACCTCTCCATAAAAGCAATAAAACTCATTATAAACCTGCTTCAGTCCGGCATATTTACCGGATTCTCGAATGCCATAGATTTCTTTTACGCTATAAGGCAAATTCGGCAAATCATCTCTGGTAACTATTACGAAATAATTATCCGACTCCTTAACGCGTACAGCAAAATCCTCAGATTTAATAAATCTATTGCATTCATCTATAAAAACTATGCTATTATGGATAAATTGCAGATTCTCTTCCCAACGCTGTCCACCGATAACGACGCAGGGAACTTCGCATTTCACTAAAACACCGCTACTGTCTCCATCTCTGTCATAAGCATTTAATAAATCAAGAAGTGTTGTTTTACCGGTAGCGCTATCACCACGGATAATAGTAATATTTCTGGAGATAGTAAATTCATAGCGCAGTCTGTTATTTTGTACAAAAACACTATACTTACCCTTCATGCTCTACCTCACAAAAAATCATACACTACATCAAGCCATTCCTCTTGATTATGTACGACAACACCATTATTTAATATCTTAATAGCATATTCACCATCGCCAAAATTCATACTATGATGCAGGCTTATTGTTAAATCCTTATTTTGGGCAATCTCCAGAATCCATTTAGCGCAGTTATCACCGCATGCAGTTGCGTTAAATATTTTGCCGCTGTTGTCAAAAGCTAATAACAGCAATGTTTTAACACCACCGGACAACTCGCGAGGCGATATCGGTCCAAGCACCGGACTTTGGATCAAATGCGGGCCTACTACTTCTGATTTATCGACATCCTTAATCATCTTTTTGGCCAAATCAGATTCAAACCAAAAATCTTCATATTGATTTATAAAGTATAATGGCGGATTGTATATCTCGTTTTCACAATCACCTAAGTAAACACTCAGCATTTTTACACCTCCATAAAGAAGTATTCTTGCACTTTCCTAATATTATACTACAAACACTATGCTTTTTACTACTTTCGCTACATCAAAGTTTATAGCAAACTACGGCATTGACTTCATAGCAGCTATAATGCTATACTGTGCTTAGCAGAGACTAGTTTGTCCGCTTTTGACGCTGAGCTGTAATCAGCACCACCATTTCCGGAGCCGCTAGTCTCATTTTTTTTAATGCTCTTTGAAGCTCATCCTTTTATTTGCATTCATTAGCTTTATTTACAAGCTTTAAATCACATGATATAATTTAATTGTTGGAAGAGTGTAGGTTAGCATCAACCATTGATGCTCGGACTCAGGAAGGATGCAGCGGATGCCCGGACTGTCGTCCTTATAACTAAATACTATATAACAGGATTTGAACCTTTAGGCATAAGCGCGGCATTGTAAGTCGCATCACTTGGGCCTGTTGGTTCAATCTTTTTTATATAAAAACAAATCTGGCTGCAGATAATACAAATCCCTGACTTTACGCAAGGTAAGGCCAGGGACTTTTTGTCTTATGAAGAAAGCTTTGCGGAGTTAATACTGCAAGTGAAATAAGCGTCTGCAGCAATCTGCAGGAAGCATATACCCTCGTACTTAAATCCCCCTCATACCGAGCAGCAATAAATCAACGCGCACCTTTTTTTCCACGATTACCTCGTTATTATATGTTATACTTTGTTCATCGGTTGAACACCGACTAGTTCCTTGAAAACTGTTTTGACAAATATATCGTATAACTCGGTGCACTAAAGGGTTGTCAACCCCTCCGAGAATACCGGAAGCTGTGACCAGGTTGCCTGCGGGATACTGCGGCAGTGAGGTTTCTGTTGCTCCGTGAGGACTGATGGAGAAGCCCAAAAGGCAACACAGAACGGTATGTGCGGATCTTAGTGCCGATTAAAGCTCGAAGGATTCTGGCAGCGACAATAGACGCTAGCTCGAAAGGCTAGAAAAATCCGTGAAACCTGCAGCAGGGATGCTGCAGCGAACTTAGCGGAAACTCCAAACCAAGCTGTTGGTAGTGAAGCGGGGAAATCCGTGTATAACAGAATTCTGAGGAAAAAGTAGCTCAATACCAAAAGTTATTCTGGTCTTGAAAACCAGAGATAGAAAACATTTTTCTGAAAGACGGGTGAAATTTGTGGGTAGCCATTCCCGCGGCAGGCAAAAGGGGCAGGAAGCTTAGGGTCGCTCCCGAAGGCTCAGACCTGTCTTCTGCGTGGCTGAATAAATCGGAAACCGTAGATTACGTAAGGCGAAGGTCTATACGATATATTTATCAAAGCAGTTTTTCTTATGAGCATAAAATAAAAGACAGCTATTAGCAAGCTTCTTGCATGTGTAATAGCTGCGTTTTTTTGTTGGCAAGAATAGCTTTAAACAGAATATCATTTGCCAAAGTAACAGGCTGACGCCTTGCGTAAATGCGAAGCGTCAGCCTATTCTTATTGTAAACTTATTTATCCTACCTTTCTTTCACATCTATAATAAAAATCATAATCAGGAAGCAAAAGTTTCTGCGCACGCAGCATAAGAAAAGTCAATCTTGCAGCAGTCATGTCCTGACTACGCAACGCAATTCTCTGCCCCATTCGGTACGGATTTTCTTCAAGCTTCCGCGCACCGATATTGATAACCGGTTTAATCAGCTTAGCCTTACGCATTACGCCGAATAAATTACAATAATTTGCTGACCAATGCCTAGTCACAAGTTTGAAGGAATCATAGCTGAGTCTGCCAAGCCTGTCAAGCAGCAGATTAATCTCAAGCTTCTTCTGAAAGTTTCTTGCTTTAAAATACTCTTTTATAGCTTTATTGAGATTATACTTTCCATGATTAGAATAAGCATCGAACGAAGTCTTCAGAAGTAGCTCTGACTCCATAGCCATAAATTCCAAATCCAGCTGCTTCTGCTTTAAGCTGATTTCATAACAGCCTCGGAAAAACTCCTCGCTATCACTCTGATGCTCACTCTTCAAAGACAAAACTGGCTGGAGCAATTCGCTCCAACCATTGAAATCAAATAACACAAACTAGATCGACCACAAAATTTGGACTAGCCTAACCCACATATTGTAATAGGTTCATCCATAACTGCGGACCAGATCAATCCACACTCATGTAACAGATAATTGGACCAATGCCCTACTCCACAATTCCTTTCGACCTGACTGAGTATCAGCTTTTTTTACTCTTATCTCAGCTTATAAAATACTTCAACTGCATAAACGTACATCTCGCCGTTCAGTTCATAAGCCAAAGCCTCCTGCTGTAGCTATTCCCGCTATTTTTCTTTCAACTCAGCAAATTTTTGAGCCATAGTAGGATTACCTTTTGTCAAACGCTTAATTGTCAAATCAGTTGCCTGACTATTGGCTTTGCCCAAATGATTGCCAGAAGTAACTAGAGCATCTCTAACCTTCTGCAGATGCTGTATTGTCTTGTCTATTTCATCTATAGCTTCACCAAATCTCTTCTGAGCATTGGTATAATGCATCCCCCACAAACGCTTAAACTCGTCTATTCCTGCTTCAAAGTTTTCTATATCAATATTTTGGTTCTTCATTTCAGCCAACTGTTTTCTGTATTCCAGGGAATTACGAGCTGCATTACGCAATAAAGAAATTAACGGAACAAAAAACTGTGGCCTAATCACATACATTTTCGGATAGCGATGAGATACATCAACAATTCCCTGATTATAATAATCATTGTCTGCTTCCAGCAAAGTTACTAAAACAGCATATTCGCATTTTTTCTCTCGTCTATCCTTGTCCAGTTCTTTAAAAAAGTCCTCGTTTTTATGTTTTTTCTCAGTTGTATCAGCTTCATTTTTCATTTCAAACATAATAGAAATGTATTCATTACCCTCATCATCAAAATCTTTAAAAATAAAATCCCCCTTACTACCACTTCTAGCATCATTATCTTTTTCAAAATATGCTGTAGGAAAACCAATATGACGCACTTTATTGAATTCATTGCTACAATGTACTTCAAGACTTTCTCCAATCATCTTAGTCGACTGTCTAGCCTTAAAATCTCTGTACTGCTCTATCTGCTCATCTTTGTTTTTTATAATGACATCATATTCTCTACGAATACTATTCTCCCTTATTTCCAGCTCCTTATTTTTAGATTCTAAATCACCATTAAGCTTAGCAATTTCTTCTTTTTTCTCAGCTAACAACTTAGTATATTTAGTTTCCACCTCACTAACAGCTAAGTTTTTGACGGTTTCATTATTGGTAATTTGAGCACTAAGTGCATCAATCTCTAATTGTTTTGCACTTTTCAACTGCTCCATATCATGTTTATGATCCTTGGTAATATTACTTATCTGATTCTGAAGTTCAGCAATAATTTTGTCCTTTTCAGCTTCAGCCTCTTTGACAATGTGCTTTTGCTCGTCATCTTTAGCTTGTAGCTTAGCATTAAGCTCAGAAATCAGTCTATCCTTTTCAGCTTCAGCTTTTTCGAGTGCCGTATTTTTTTCAGATTCCGCAGCAGCAATTTGTGCATTCAAATTTGCAATTTCAAGTTTTGTTTCATTGGATTCACTATCATGCTTTTTTTGTAAATCCGCAATTTCTTTATCTTTCTGAGCTATCAGCTGATTAAGATCTTTTTCTGCTTTAGTTTTTGCAACTTCTAAAGCATCCTCTTTTGCTATTTTAAACTGCGCTTCCCGCTCTTTAAGCTCTTTATTAAACTCCTTATCGCGAACCTGTTTAACAATAGCTGCATAACCAGCTTCATCTACCTGAAATACTTCACCACATTTCGGACATTTAATTTCTTGCATTTATAAATCACTCCTTTAATCAATGATTTTACGCCTCTACTTCAGACACTAAGCAATCATTCTGCTCGTATTATGCATCTTCAGCATTTTCCTCATACCCAAAAACCTGATTTACCTTGTCTTCAAATTCCTTATAAAAAGGCGCTGCTTCCGCATCAAACTCCAAATCACTCATTGCCTGCACTGCAGCATGATAATACCAGCTTTGGATATTCTTGCCACGTTTGAAGCGCTGCCATAAGTCCTCGCCGTATTTAGCATAATCACGTGCAATCGCACGCATATTGGCCAGCTTATCTGCCAAAACCAGCTTCTGTTCACGCGCATCAGCCTTTGCCAAGTGCGCCAATGCTTCCTCTTTACGTTTTTCCCAAGGATCTTCTTTGTGCTTTTCAGTATGACCTTCAACTAATGCGCCAATATCATCGCCAAATCTTGCATAAACATCTTCCAACGTCGCGCTTGTATCTTCTACTACGTCATGCAGGACACCGGCAGCCATCAGATGCTTGTCGCCTGTCATTACCTCCAAAATATGCATTACCTCCAGCGGATGCACGATGTAAGGCATAGTCGTGCCCTTGCGCAAACCGCTGCGATGCATGGCAACAGCATATGCGATTGCATCGTTCAGCAATTCGTTTTCAGCCAGTTCCTGTGCAGTAAGTTCAACGTTTTCAGCCATAACAGCACTCTCCTTTTTATTACCATTTTTATTAGCATTTCAACCTACAATTAAATTATAAATCCAAGCAACGTCAGATTCTGTCTATCTGATGTTAGTAAATTATAACCAACAACTCTTTTTTGTCTATCTAAAATACTTTACCCGTAAATATTTCGTCACTGAAAAATTTTATCCTGCATTAAAAGCTTCCCATTTTTTCGCTTTTAAACTGCAGCATAACACATACTTTAGTATAACATCTATCATTATCTTCTCTAAACCTAACTGTATTTTCATCCATATAAGTATTTTGACTTTAGCTAAGATATATATTATACTGAACACAGAGGAATTATTTATTTCTCTACCAATCTCGTCATAGGTCAGGCCGCCTTTTGCCTGCGATGACGGGATTTTGTTTTCCCCGTTGTTTATAAACCACAACGCAAATTTTCCTTTATTTGTTACGTCAGACGTAATATAATATAAGCGAGGATGATTTTTAATTTTCTTGTGGGAGGAGCGGGGAAATGGAAGTTCACTACAAGTTCAAGGAAGCTCGCAAGGCTTGTGGGCTAACACAAAAAGAAGTAGCTCAAGCTCTGAACGTCACTGCTGCTACTTATAGCAGATACGAAAATGGCCTTATTCAGCCAGATTCGGAAACATTAAAGCGCATTGCTGTTTTAATGAAAACATCTGTTGATTTTTTGTTAGGTTTGCCGAGTGAAAATAATTCACAAGTTGGCGATACCGCTAAAAAAGTAATGCCTGCCTTAAGGAGTGACGAAGAAAAACTCCTTGGCGTATACAATAGCCTAGACAAGGAATCTAAAACTCAGCTTATGTCTGTTGCTTACTTAATCATGTCGAAAAGCTTAGAAACGCAAGGCATAAACGTTCAACAACTTATTGAGCAGCAGCTACATAAAATTCAAGAAAAAGGAGGCAAAAAAGATGAAGGCTGAGGAAGAATTACGTTAAATGGCTATTGCATATAATCTGTTTTTTGAGCTTAATCCGAAATCAAAAGATACTACTAAAGCTATTCTACGGCTACTATTGGTTTAGGAAACTCACCCTTTTTGACAGTCTACTCCGCCGACGGTAGCCGACGTGAGCAAAAGGCAAAAACCGACGACAAGTCATAACAAAAGAACTCCTTCATTTAATGGGGGTTTTCATAATTATTTTGATGGGAAGTGAAACGAATGAGAAAGATATTTATTTGCACGATGATATTATTGTCTATAGCTTCCAACTGTCTTGCAGCAATATATCCAACTAATATGTTTCGCTGGAAACGCTTTTTGGTAAATGATGTTTGCTCTAGTTTTATTGATAGCTATAATTATCATTCTTTTATAACTAGCCACAAAAAATCATATAACGAAACATATCTTAATCATCATATAATTTCTACATGGCAGTGGATTATTTATAGCGATGAAAAAATACTATCACTAGAACCTGAGCAAGCGTATACCTTGCAAAATAGAATATATGATATAGATTGCAACAAAATAACCGTTAAACGTATATTAACTTACGATAAAAACGGTAACTGTATACATGATAATAGCTATGATGATTTTGTGATTGATTGTATTCCCGACAGTATCGCTGAAGAAGAATTAATGATGATAGATTTGTACGATAAAAACTAAAAAGAAGCAGGAAATTGAAACAAATGAGAAAAATAATTATTACAACAATATTTGTTCTGTTGTCTATTGCATCAACTTGTTTTGCTTTTGAGCCGCCTAACGGCAATTATTTTCTACTAGATTACAAAGAAGATTTCTATTATTTTTACGTAAATAAAGCGAGTCTATGTGCTGCAAAGGTTTATCAGAAAGATTCGCCGCTATATAACGATAGGCTTTTTATAGCTATGACTAAAAGCTATATGCCTGCTTTTGGTACGTATGATATGTCACTTTGGGAGATTGACATAGACAAAAGGCTGTCACGTCAAAGGTCACGCGTTATATTCGACGAAAAGACTAGCAATGTGCTATCCACGATGCAACCCGAAAAATATTTTTCAGAAATTCCAGTGGGTTCATTTTTAGATGATTTGTATTTATTGGGTTGTGATATGTATGATGACCTAATGATTATGCAAATGAAGCAAAATTAGCAAAAAGGAGGGATAACAAATGAAAAAAGTAGTTAGTATCATGCTTATGGTTATGTCATTAGTTGCGATTTGCAGCGTTGCTTTTGCTGACACCTACGTGCGCCCGCACGTACGCCGTGACGGCAGTTTCGTACAAGGCCATTATCGTAGCGACAGAGACAATAATCCGTGGAATAATTGGTCGCATCGTGGCAATGTTAATCCACATACCGGGCAACGCGGTACTCGTTGGTAATCGTGACTTTAATCCTCTCTAATTCTAGGGATTAATTCTAACGCCTGAGCACTTTTGAGGTAATGTTATGAAAAAATTAATTGCACTAATAATTCTTTTACTTACTTTACCATCTACCTGTTTTGCTTTTAAAACTCCAGATGATAAAAAACGATGGATTTATTTATACAAAAATGACAATGAAAGTGTATACTTGGATGCAAACAATTATCAATCATTTTATGGAAGTTATAAAGACAAAGCAGGTAGAAATCATATTAATCACTATATAGCTTCTACGTGGTTATGGAGAACCGAACCTAATCCATATGTTGATTATCAACTAGAGCGCGTTGTATATGATTTAAGTTGTAATATGTATGCTCTGACTAGAGTTATAAAATATGATAATAATGCCAAAGTTGTTTCTGATAAATACTATACTGCTTTAGGTGAAGAAGCGGTTCCTGGTAGCAGAGGAGAAGTCGAAGTCGAAGCAGTAAAAATGTATGAAAGGTTCAAAGAAGTTATTAGAGGCGAACTAGACCGCTCCTAATCCAGTCAAAATCGACCAGTTTAGAAGCGGTTTATCTTATACCCACCCGTGAACAGCAATGTGCATAATTTGTAAATTGCTTTTTTAGTTGTCAAATTTTTCCGAACAACCGAAAGGAGATGCTGCTATGTTAAATGCAGTGATCTATGCTCGCTTCTCGTAATATATGCAGCGTGAAGAGAGGTGTTAAAAATGTTGTTAAACTTGGCTATGCTTCGAAAAAAGCATAAATTAAGCCAAAAAGAATTGGCTAAAAAGTTTAACGTCAACCAAAATACTGTTTCGCGTTGGGAAAACGGGGATAGGCAGATAGATTTAGAAACATTAAAAGCTTTGTCTGTCTTCTTCGGTGTTAGTGTTGATTTCTTGCTGGGCAAAGACGGCAGCGAGTCTTCCGTTCCCGATTTGCCGCAAGATGCTAATGAGCTTTTGGCTTTATATGGCAAGATGGACGATAAATTTAAAATACGTCTTTTGGGTGCTGCATATGCTATGCTAGCAGAGCAAAAAGTAAACTCTAATCTTGATTTAGATACAATACGTAAAGCCGCTAAATGAGATTCGTAATGCGCTTCTTTTGCTATTGTCGATGTTCCCGACATTTATGTCGCCAACATAATCTATGGAGAAAGGATGGTGGATTAAAATGGATAATAGCGACGAAGAGCTAGAGATATTTCTCCGTGCGTGTGAGCTGTTCCGTAGTCTTCCCTACACTCACCAGTTGGTGGCTGTGGAAGCTATGGAGTATATTTACGCTAGACATACGGGGTACCCTTTTGTGACGATGCCGCAGAAATACGGCGAAGTGAGTTTAAGCTTTACAAGAAAAAAGCCCCGCATGACGCAGGGCGGGATGAATAGAATAAGTAATGCTCGGTCGGGATATTTATTCTAATCATCAAATGCATCCGCTTCGATGTTGAGGCGGATGCTAAACTATATTATTTTTTTGACGGGAAGAGGAACAAATGAGAAAAATAATAGTTTCCACAATAGTTATATTATTATCCATTGTTTCAGTTTGCTGTGCTGATGCTGGCGTAGTAGTTTATGCTGACTACAATAGACAATTATTAGTTATGCAGACTGATAGCTATGGGAATCTTACTTGTGCTGAAACTTTTGGAGCTTTGCAATTTCCAGAAGTTGGAGAAGTATTCTACGGCACAATGAATTCTTATGGTATGTACGATTGGTATAATCAAGCCAACGACTACTATATTACTGCAATGATTGACGAATTTATGGTTGATGATCGAGAAGCTTTCAGGTGGATTAGTTCTCATTGATAGGTGACAGATTATGAAACGGATAATTATTTTTTTAATTATTTTAATATCTAATGCTTCCATTGCTTTTACTTCCAACTTTCCTAAAGATACTAACCGTTGGCTTATCTTATATGTTGCACCTGATTTTTCGCGCTCGCTATTTTTAGATAGTAGAAATTTCAAAACATATACAGGTAATCTATATCATCCCATATGCCTAATCGCCGATTCTTGGTTTTGGGAAGCGAATGATACAAAAACCAAAAATCAAGCATACAATATCCATCATTTTGAATATGACTTGGATTGTAATACCTATAAAATTTTGTATACGGCAGAATATATAGATGAGAAATGTGTCAAAAGTTATGGTAATAACAATCCTGCCAAATCAGAAATTATCGTTCCCGGAAGTATTGCTGAAAAAATATTTGACCGCATAAAAAATTACACCAACGTAAAACGACGGGCAGGTGGCATTTCATGAAACGATTATTATATGCTATTCTACTAAACTTCTGTGCATTTACTGTTTGTTATGCTAGACCGAGTATGAGCGATGTATATGGAGAAGAAGGCGGCAGTCGTGGAACAGATGGAATTAGCACGTTTTTCTTCATAGCTTTTATAGTAATAGCTATGATAACAAGTGGTTCTTTCCGCCAAACGATTGGAAAGATTGTTCTTGCTTTTTTAGGTTTTGCATTCATTTCTTTTGTTTTAATGTCTATCTTCCTAAGTGTTGAAGCTGTATACGGGAAAACTACTGCTATGATTATAGTGTTCGGGCCAGTGATATATCTAGTTTACTTTAAAAAATGGCATAAATGAAAACCGCTTCCAACATGGTCGAAATCGACTGGTTTGGAAGCGGCTATTTTATCAATTTGTTGACTTCACCCAAACGAAGGAGATGTTATTTATGTTAAATGCAGTAATCTATGCTCGCTTCTCATCAGATATGCAGCGTGAAGAAAGCATAGACGCACAACTCCGCACCTGCAAAGCCTACGCCAAAAGCAAAGGCTATGACTTATATAGACGAGGTCAAGAGCGGACGTGACATTACAAAGCGCGACTCCAATAATCAGATGCAGGCCGATGCTTTTGACAGCAAATTTGAAAAACTAGGCATCAAATATGAGTATGCCGCCCAGCCCATCTATGCGCTTTCTCCGAAAGGCCAGATGATGGAAACAATGATGGTAGGCATGGCAGCCTACTATTCAAGAAACCTGGCAAAGAAACTAAGAAGGGTTTGAACGAAAATGCCTATAACGCGCAATTCAATTGTGTTTATGCTCCTCTTGGATACAAAATTGTCGATAAGCATTACGTTATTGACGAGCAGGATGCTGAGGCTATCCGCCTGATTTTTAATTTGTATATTGCCAGGCATGGCTACAAGGATATATGCATTATACTGGCTAAAAATAGCTTCACCACACGCAACAGCCAAGCATTCGTTAAGAACAGCCTTTACGATTGCCGATAAAATGCGAAAAAAATACGCAGCTCAAAAAGGATATATCGACAAAGATATAGCCCGCAAGCAATCTCAGCTTACGCAAGCAGAAGTAAAACGTGCTAATTTGTACAAATTAGTTGAAAAAGGTTATGATGACAATTATACGTTCGAAAGAATCAAGGCAGCAAAAGAAACAATCGAAACATTGCAAATAGAAATCAAAGCCCTCAAAAAGGCAAATCAAAGTAAACTGTTAAGCGACAAAGAAATTGAAAGGGCATTCCAGATTTTCAACGCTAATCTGAAGGATATGTCTGATGTCGATGCCAAAAAAATTACTTATCGATTTATTTTTAGACGAGGTAATCGTTACTGATCAACAGCTTGATATCAAGCTTTCCAGCGATGCTATTTCTAATATGATTCAAAAATAAGCTATTAAACGACAAAGCAGGAGCCACCGTACCCTCGTACAGCAGCTCCTGCTTTTTCATTCGAATCAATTTGTAACAATCTCAACCGTCTTACCCTTAAATGACACGCCATAACAAAAGCTCTCACATCTATTGAAAATGTACAAACAGACGTAAGACATTATCTTCGCGAGATCACGAAATGATATACATCATGACTTTACGGCTTATGTTGTTATTTTATTGCGTTTTTAAGTATAAAGCGGAGAACCAGATAGCCAAATAAAAGATTGCCACCTGTATGCGTGCTAAGCAGTCCGCTATAAATAGCAAACAGAAGAAATCCCGCTGCGAGTACATCCATTGCTTGAACGATGTCTTTCATGTTCTTCTCCCACCTTCGCTATTATACATTATATAACATTTTAACAGTAAACTTCTATGCACTTTTGCCAACATTAATCAAGTTCAGTGCTTTTATTTTTTGTATTTTCCCTCAGCCAAATCGAAACACATTAAAACCGTTAAAATATCCTTTGGCTGCAACTATTATAGCACGCAACAAGCGCTTTGTATAACTTAAATTCTATCAGGTGCTAAGAAATTCTCGCGAAGTCGACGTCTTTTCCGACGCCTGCCGTGATACGGATTCACTTCAAAAAAGGATGAGCTTACCAGCCCTAGTTCCTGTTTGTAACGGGAGCAGCCACGGTTTGAAGCTCATCCTTTTATTTTGCAATTATGACATGCTGCTTTACTTAGCTGCAGCACTTATTCGCCTCTGCCATCAAAGCTACAAAGCCTTTTCTGACCTCACCATTAGGATAATCCAAAGTATACTCCCTATAATGCCTGTCGTAACCTTTAATCGTCAGGTACCCGCTCTGATAAAGCATCGCCAAAGGATTTTCTGCATCCGCTCTGTAATCAACAAAATACTGCGACTCATATGGCCTGCTGGTCAGCTTTTGCATATTCACATGATGCCCTTCCAAAAGCTTCACCAAATATGTTGGCGTTCCTGACTTATACCAATAATTATCTAACTTTAATTTATCGAAAGCATTAATGATGCTAAACGGATTATACATATCAAGCATTGCTTCACTGAAATGGTAACCATCATACTGCTTTTTCAGCAAGGCCTTCATCTCGTCAACTGTATAGTCAAACTTTTTAGCCATTTCACTGATTGCTTCACCAAAAACACTGTACAGTTCATCTTCAGTAATACCGCAAATGGCATCATACCTGCTGTCCATGCTGATATCATTCGGCTGATTAAAACCGGAAAAAACCGTAATCTGACTGAACTTCGTAACACCAGTCAGAAGCACAAAGCGCAGGCTAGCGTCAGCAGCCTTGAAGGTACCGTAAAAATCCTTCAGGATACTGCGATTCACATCCTCTAAATCTTCTTCAAGTACATCTAAAAGCGGCTTATCATATTCATCTATCAAAATAACAGCCTTATGCCCTGTCTGCGCTGCTGCCTGCTCCAAAACATATTGAAAACGACTGCTCAGCGTTGTATATATATCGCTTTTGCCATATATAGCTTCCCAACTGCTCACATATTCTTCCAGAACCTTCTCCAGTTCTCCAACAACATCAAAGCGTCCCTTGGCAAAATCAATTCTGAAAACAGGATAAACATCCCATTTATCCTCTAAGGCTTCCATTTTTAAACCACGGAACAACTCACTGCGTCCGGAGAAATAAGCATCCAACGTACTTATAAGCAGAGATTTGCCAAAGCGTCGCGGACGCGACAAAAAGCATACGTGCTCCTGTGCCAGGCGATATACTAAATCTGTTTTATCTACATATACGTAATTTCCGTTTCTGATTGTTGCAAATGTTTGAATGCTGATTGGATAACGCATGGCTTAACCTCCGTTTAATTATATCTATATACATTTTACCATGAAATAATTAAAAGCTAAAGCATAGACTTTACGTTAAGCCTTTATTTCACTTCCGTGCTTCATGCCCTACTTCTTAATCGTGCAAGGGCGCAGTCCATCAAACTCATGAATGCTCAGCTTTCCACCCTTAAAAATATCCTCCACCCCTTGACTTAAACTGCACTCCAAGTATTATACTAGAGACAACAGGAAATTAGTCAAAGGAAAGGACGGATAACAAATGTCTAAAAAGGTTGTAGTTATTTCCACAAGTCTAAGAGCAAACAGCAATTCCGAGGCTTTAGCCAAGAAATTCGTCAAAGGCGCCGAGGCCGCAGGACATGAGGTTGAATATATCTCTCTGAAGGGCAAAAGCATTGCCTTCTGCATAGGCTGCCTGGCCTGTCAAAGCAAGGGGCACTGCATTATTAACGACGATGCTCTGCCTATCACCGATGCTGTGCTGAATGCTGACGTAGTTGTTTGGGCAACGCCTATCTATTATTACGAAATGGCCGGTCAGATGAAGGTGCTGATTGACCGCATGAATTCCATGTATCCTAAGGATTACAAATTCCGCGAGGTATACTTTTTGGCAACTGCTGCGGACGACGGCAGCTATACCCCTGAGCGTGCACTGGCAGGCTTAACGGGCTGGATTGACTGCTACGAAAAGGCTCAATTAGCCGGTAGCCTTTTCTGCGGTGGAGTCAATGCTGCAGGCGAAATCAGCGGCAGCAGCAAGCTGCAGGAGGCTTACGAGCTCGGCCTTAAGGCTTAATCTATAACCCATTTACTGAACAGAAAAAGGCTGACGCCTTGCGTAAATGCGAAGCGCCAGCCTTTGTTGATTTTTATTTTCCGCAACGCGCACCTTTTTTTCCACGATTACCTCGTTATTATATGCTATACTTTGTTCATCGGTTGAACACCGACATGTTCCTTAAAAACTGTTTTGACAAATATATCGTATAACTCGGTGCACTAAAGGGTTGTCAACCCCTCCGAGAATACCGGAAGCTGTGACCAAGCTGCCTGCGGGATACTGCGGCAGTGAGGTTTCTGTTGCTCCGTGAGGACTAACAGAGAAGCCCAAAAGGCAACACAGAACGGTATGTGCGGATCTTGGTGCCGATTAAAGCACAAAGGATTCTGGCAGCGACAATAGACGCTAGCTCGAAAGGCTAGAAAAATCCGTGAAACCTGCAGTAGGGATGCTGCAGCGAACTTAGCGGAAACTCCGAAACAAGCTGTTGGTAGTGAAGCGGAGAAATCCGTGTATAACAGAATTCTGAGGTAAAAGTAGCTCAATACCTGGTTAACGCATACCATAAAAATGCAACTATCTGAAAGATGGGTGAAATTTGTGGGTAGCCATTCCCGCGGCAGGCAAAAGGGGCAGGAAGCTCAGGGTCGCTCCCGAAGGCTCAGACC
>Ga0129310_1001210_pt1 | contig 23802 bp, 19 predicted proteins | sample Go1ome_2_FD_94433 | JGI IMG/M metagenome (GOLD analysis project Ga0129310, IMG submission 94433) | Western lowland gorrila individual fecal microbial communities from Wisconsin, USA - Go1022A metagenome | ecosystem: Host-associated > Mammals > Digestive system > Large intestine > Fecal | place...
AGAGCTAACCTCCAAAATGCTACGCATTTCGTCGGTGTGGCGTATCCGCCAAATAAAATTTCAAAAACAGTCTTAAAAATGCAAGCATTTTATACCTGTTTTTGAAATTTTGCTTGGCTCTGAACAATTACAAATTATACGTTAATTTCAGCCTTGACACCCAATAATTCTTTGTTCGCCTCCAAAATCGGCTGAATCACTTCTTCGACAAATTCTTCAACCTGCTGCGGTGCGCGTCCTACAAAGTTCTCCGGTTTCATAATGGACTGAAGCTGCTCCATTGTCATGCCGAAAGATGGGTCACCGGCAATACGCTCAAGAAGGTCGTTTGGCTTACCCTCTTCCTTAACAACACGGCCTGCTGCCATAGAATGCTGACGGATCTTCTCATGAAGTTCCTGTCTGTCACCGCCGGCTTTCACTGCATCCATCATGATATTCTCAGTTGCCATAAATGGCAGCTCGTTCATCAGATGCTGTTCAATAACCTTCGGATAAACAACCAGACCGTCCACAACATTCAGATATAAATCCAGAATACCATCAATAGCCAGAAAACCTTCCGGCACACTGAGACGTTTGTTGGCTGAATCATCCAGTGTTCTCTCAAACCACTGTGTGGCAGCTGTGATCGCAGGATTCAAAACATCTACCATCACATATCTTGAAAGGGAAGCAATACGTTCACTTCTCATTGGATTTCTCTTGTAAGCCATGGCTGAGGAACCAATCTGGCTCTTTTCAAAAGGTTCTTCAATTTCCTTCAGATGCTGAAGAAGACGGATATCATTGGAAAACTTATGTGCACTCTGAGCAATACCGCTTAATACATTTAACACACGGGTATCCAGCTTACGGGAATATGTCTGACCTGAAACAGGGAAGCAGGCTTCAAATCCCATCTTCCGGGCAATTCTCTTATCAGCCTCTTTGCATTTCTCATGGTCGCCGTCAAAGAGCTCCAGGAAACTTGCCTGCGTACCTGTTGTACCTTTGGAACCAAGAAGCTTCAACTGAGAAATAATATAATTCACATCATCCAGATCCATGGTCAGTTCATTGAGCCAAAGTGCTGCTCTCTTACCGACAGTTGTCGGCTGAGCCGGCTGGAAATGTGTGAAAGCCAGTGTCGGCATATTTCTGTACTTCATAGCAAAATCTTTCAATTCTGCAATAACATTGATCAGTTTCTTTCTGACAATGTAAAGTGCTTCACGCATAATGATCACATCTGTATTATCGCCAACATAACATGATGTGGCACCCAGATGGATAATCCCCTTTGCCTTCGGGCACTGCTGTCCATAAGCATAAACATGAGACATGACATCATGACGAACCTCTTTCTCACGCTTCCTGGCTACATCATAATTAATATCATCCTTAGCAGCTTTCAGCTCCGCAATCTGCTCATCTGTAATGTCAAGACCGAGTTCCTGCTCTGTTTCAGCCAAAGCAATCCAAAGTCTTCTCCATGTCTTAAACTTCATCTCCGGTGAAAAAACATACTGCATTTCCTTGCTGGCATAACGTTCTGAAAGGGGGCTCTGATAAATCTCGTGATTCATAATTTTTCTCCTTTTATTTGACGGGATTGTGAAACTTCAGGTTTATCGGAAAGATATAAAAATCGACAGTTCACAGCAGGCACGCTCGCGCTGCCCAACGTTGGCAGTGGTACATAAGGCGCTACAAAACAGCACCTAAGTACCAGCCACGTTGGAAGCACCTGCTTATGACCTGTCGATTTTTATATCTTCTTTCCGGGATGTATCAAATTTCACAATCCCTGTTAATCTCATCGCATAATTGATTAAAAGAAAACAAATCCCTGACTCACTTCAATCTAAGTGTTGAAAAGCTTCTTCTGTCTTCTTCTTACATCGCTCATTATAGCATTTTTTTATTTCGGATGCTACTATATTTTTGCAGAAGTATGATATCTGCTTTGTCCGGGATTCTTCGATTCCCGGCAGAAGTTTAAAATCTTCTGAACTGATTTTTCTTACAGCCTGCGGTCAAATACTTCGAATATAGAATTAAAAGGAGCAGTGCGAACGTGCCTGTGCTGCATTGCTCCTTTTTAATTCTATAATGACACGCTTCATCCGCAGGCTTCTTGAACTTTTCAGTTCAGAAGCTTTTAAACTTCCATGTCTCCGCGGATGTCTCTCGTCGGAGGGTCCACAGGATAGTTCCCTGTGAAACAGGCGTCGCAATATTCAAGGTCTTTGACCATTTCGTTCATTCTGTCGCAGTCCAGATAACCCAGGGAATCCGCACCGAGAAGCTGTCTGATTTCGTCGATGGTATGGTGATTGGCGATCAGCTGGTCACCGCTTGGGATATCTGTTCCGAAGTAACAAGGGAACTTAAACGGCGGTGAACTGATGCGCACATGGACTTCTGTGGCCCCTGCATTTCTCAGCATGGTGACGATATTGGCACTGGTTGTTCCTCTGACAATGGAGTCATCCACCATGATGATACGTTTGCCCTTAACATTCTCCTTCAAAACGTTCAGTTTAATCTTAACACTCTGCTCTCGCATGCTCTGCTTTGGCTTAATAAATGTACGGCCGACGTAAGTGTTCTTGACAAAAGCCTGCCCATACGGAATGCCGGATTCCAGAGCATATCCCATAGCTGCGGCATTGCCGGATTCCGGTACACCCACAACCATATCCGCTTCTACCGGATGGCTTTGGGCAAGAATTCTTCCTGCCATGATTCTGGATGCAAAGACAGATACACCGTCAATGACGCTGTCCGGTCTTGCAAAGTAGATATATTCAAAAATACATCTGGCCGGTTTGAACATATTGCAGTACTGACGATTTGATTTCACACCGTCTTCTGTGATCGTGATGATTTCCCCCGGTTCCAGATCTCTGATAAATTCCGCACCAACAGTATCCAGCGCGCATGTCTCAGATGCCACAACATAAGTATCATCCCGCTTGCCGAGACAAAGCGGCTTAAAACCAAATGGATCTCTGGCAGCCGTAATCTTTCTTGGGCTCATAACAAGCAGTGAGTACGCGCCTTTGATATACTGCATGGCCTTGGCTACAGCCTCTTCAACAGAACGGCTTGTCACACGTTCTTTGGCTACCAGATAGGCAATGACCTCTGAATCGATGGTTGTCTGGAAAATGGCACCGTTCTTTTCAAGTTCTTCTCTCAGATCAACTGCATTGACCAGATTACCATTATGTACAATGGCCAGTGTACCTTTAATGTACTTTGTAACAAGCGGCTGTGCATTGGCACGCACGCTGCTGCCTGCTGTCGAATAACGCACATGTCCCACAGCAATATCACCATGAAGCTTGTCCAGATTCTCCGGTGTAAAAACTTCACTGACAAGTCCCATGTCTTTATAGTATCGGATATCACGGTTCTCACTGACTGCGATGCCGCAGCTTTCCTGCCCGCGATGCTGCAGAGAAAAAAGACCGTAATATACCCAATTGGCAATATCTTCACCCTTCAGATTATAAGCGCCGAAGACGCCGCATTCTTCGTGAAGTTCATCTTTTATATCTGTACCGCATTCACTGCGGCCTTTATTCTGAAGCTGCTTTTCCACAATGTCCTCCTGATCCGCTGACTTATGCCAGACCGATTCTTCTGTAAATCTCCTCGTAAGCTTCCTCTACATGACCAAGGTCTCTTCTGAAACGGTCTTTGTCAAGCTTCTCATGTGTCTCGCTGTCCCAGAAGCGGCATGTATCCGGTGAAATTTCATCAGCAAGGATGATCTGTCCTTTGTAACGTCCAAACTCAACCTTGAAATCGATGAGATCAACCTTGATGCTCTTGAAATAATCTACCAGGATCTCATTGATTTTAAATACAAGTTCTGTAATCTTATTGATTTCTTCTCTTGTAGCTGCACCAATGGCAACGGCATAGTAATCATTGATCATCGGATCACCCAGTTCATCGTTCTTATAAGAGAATTCCAGTGTAGGGCTTAACAGTTTGAATCCTTCTTCAATACCAAGCTTTTTGGAAAAACTGCCTGCAGCAACATTTCTTACAATAACCTCAAGCGGAACGATCTCAACCTTCTTTACAGCTGTCTCTCTGTCACTGAGTTCTTCAATATAATGAGTCGGAATTCCCTTCTCTTCCAGCATTCTGAAAATATGATTCGTCATGCGGTTATTCACAACACCCTTGCCGACAATCGTACCTTTCTTCACACCGTTGAATGCTGTTGCATCATCTTTGTAGTCCACGATCAAAACATCCGGATTCTCTGTTGTGTAAACCTTCTTTGCTTTACCTTCGTATAACAATTCTTTCTTTTCCATGATTGCCTCCATCTTCCGCTTTACTTATTAATAAAATTAATAGAAACATTTATAAAAGTCACTTATAAATAGTGCTTATAGATGTCCATAAGTAATCTCGAGAGTTTCCGTCATTATCCGACGTATTTTCTCTGTTCGCCCCTATTTTAACGCATATAGATTGTTTAATCAATAGGATTTTTACAATTAAGTTTAAAAAAAATGCCATATTTTCCCTGGAAAATCGGCATTTTTCCTTTTTATAAGTTTTGTTAATAAAACAGCGATTCGTATGCTTATGAAGCAGCTTTTTTATCGCATGATCTGCAATGTCATCTATTCCCTGCGGTTCACATATTCGTACTGTTCCGGATGATTTCTCAACTCTTCTTTTTCCAGATCTTCTTTGCTCATATATTGAACAAAAATGCTTTCCAGAATCAGACTGTCCAGAAGTGCAGCCACTGCAGGTACAAAAACAATTGCAAGGCCAAACAGATAGCACCCCAGCACTGCTGCAGCCAGAATAATGATCAGAAGCAGTGTTTTCGGCAAATGTCTGATTGCCATGAGAAGGCTGTTTGTAAGAATATGCTTTGTATCCTGAACAAAACGGGCTGTATAAGCCAGTGCATAAACCATCACACCGGATACCATGCAGATACCGGCCAGAAAAATAAATTGCAGCGTCTGCGCAGGGGCTGTGCCAAAACCGCCCATTACTCTGATATCAATCAGCAATACAGCCATTAATAACAGATAAATCAGCCATACGGCAGTGGACTGTTTGAGGTTTGACTTGAAGCTTTGCCAGAACTCTCTGAATATGTAACTTCTTCCATGGCGGATGACCTTCGTCACTGTGTAATACAATGCCGTGGATGAAGCACCGATGGTAATGACAGGTATTGAAAATAATATCCACAAAACACTGGCATATATAATATTCGTGATATATTCCAGGCCTGCAAACAACGGATTATCCGTTGAAAAAAAACTTCCCATTCTTATATTTTACCCCTTTATTGATTTTACCCCCTCAGGGTTCCCGTCACACACTGAGGAAACCCTGATTTGAACACAATTATTTGGCTGATTCAGAAAATCTTAATTTGAATTCATACAATTGGCTGATTCAGAAAATCTTAATTTGAATCCATGTATTTTACTGATTCAGAATTTCAGCCAGAAGCTTATTCACTGTTCCCGGGTCAGCCTTGCCCTTCATGGCTTTCATTGTCTGTCCCACAAGGAAACCGATGGCCTTCTTCTTGCCTGCATGATAGTCTGCCACAGACTGCGGATTAGCTGCAACAATTCCTTCAATAACACCTTTTAAGGCACCGTCATCAGCTTCAATCTTCAGACCGTTTGCCTCAACATAAGCTTCCGGATCCACATTCTCTGCAAAAACCTTTTCAAAAACATCTCTTGCTGTCGGTCGATTGATGGTGCCTGCATCAAGCAGTTCGATCAATTTTGCAAGATGCTCAGGTGAGAATTTCAAATCTGCCGCGTCCATTTCATGTACTTTAAGCAAACGCATGGTATCCACAATCAACCAATTTGAAACTTCCTTCGGCTTTTTACAGATAGCTGCGGCCGCTTCGAAAATATCTGCCATTTTCCTAGATTCTGTCAGAATGGCTGCATCATGCTCTGTCAGACTGTATTCTTTCACATAACGGGCACATTTTGCATCACGCATTTCCGGCTGAGCTGCCTTCACCCGTTCAAGCCAGGCATCACTGATGGATACCGGCGGAAGATCCGGATCCGGAAAGTATCTGTAATCCTGTGCATCCTCTTTGGAACGCATGGCATAGCTGGCACATTTATTGTCATCCCATCTTCTTGTCTCCTGAGTGACGGATTTACCTTCCTCCAGAAGCTCGATCTGACGATTCATCTCCCCTTCAATGGCCCGGGCAATGGCCTTGAAAGAGTTCATATTCTTCATCTCTGTACGTGTGCCCAGTTTGTCACTGCCCTTTTCACGCACAGACAGGTTGATATCTGCACGCAGGGAACCTTCCTGCATCTTACAATCTGAAACACCCAGATACTGAAGGATCATACGCAGCTTTTCAAGATAAGCAATCACCTCGTCCGCACTGCACATATCCGGTTCACTGACAATTTCGATCAGTGGGACACCGCATCGGTTATAATCAACAATGGTGCAGTCTTCCCATTCATCATGGATCAGTTTACCCGCATCCTCTTCCATGTGGATCTCATGAATACCGATGCTCTTCTTCACACCATCCACTTCTATGTCCACATGACCATTTCGGCAGATTGGCAGATATAGCTGAGAAATCTGGTAAGCCTTCGGAAGATCCGGATAAAAATAATTCTTTCTGTCGAATTTGCAGTACTGTGTAATATCACAGTTTAAAGCTACACCGGCTGAGAGCGCATACTCTACAACCTGTTTATTTAAAACGGGCAAAGTACCCGGCATGCCTGCGCAGACAGGGCAGACATGGGTATTCGGTTCGCCGCCGAATTCAGTGGTACAACCGCAGAAAATCTTTGTTTTTGTGGCCAGTTCACAGTGAACTTCAAGACCAATGACTGTTTCATATTCTCTCATGTCTAGTTCTCTCCCTTCACACATGCCGGCCGTTCATAGCTTCTTGTCTGTTCCAGTGAATATGCCGCACGAATCAATGTTTTTTCTGAAAATGCCTGTCCGATCATCTGCACACCGATCGGCAATCCATCGCTGTCGATACCGCAAGGCAGACTAATGCCCGGAAGCCCTGCCAGATTAACTGAAACAGTATAAATATCACCAAGATACATCTTCAGCGGATCAGACAGGTTCTCACCCATCTTCAGGGCTGTTGTCGGCGCTGTCGGTCCCAGGATAATATCATATTTTGCAAATGCTTCATCAAAACCTTTCTTGATCAGTGCTTTGACCTGCAGCGCTTTAATATAGTAGGCATCATAATAACCGGAGCTCAGTACAAAGGCACCGATCATCATTCGGCGCTTCACTTCCATGCCGAAGCCCTCATCACGGGTTTTCTTGTAAACATCCTGAAGGTCCTCAAAGTCCGGTGTCCGGTAACCATATTTCACACCGTCAAACCTGGAAAGGTTTGAGCTGGCTTCTGCTGAGGCAATGACATAATAAGCTGGAATCGCATAATCCACCATATCCATATCAAACATTTCCACAATGGCGCCTTTTTCTTCCAGTGTCTTTGCTGCTGCCAAAACAGCTTCTTTTACTTCCGGATCAAGACCTTCTCCCAGATATCCTTTCGGAATACCGATGCGCAGTCCTTTTACATCATCCACAAGGGCTTCCGTAAAATGATAATCTTCCATCTTTACACTGGTGCTGTCTTTGGCATCATAGCCTGCAATGGCCTCAAAAACAGCGGCACAATCGGAAACATTTCTCGCAATCGGTCCAATCTGATCCAATGAGGATGCATAGGCAATCAGACCATATCGTGAAACACTGCCGTAGGTCGGTTTCAGACCTGTGACACCGCAGAAAGAACTTGGCTGACGAATGGAACCGCCGGTATCAGATCCAAGAGCATACCATGCTTCCTCCGCGGCGACTGCTGCTGCCGCACCGCCTGATGAGCCGCCCGGTACACGCTCCGTATTCCATGGGTTCTTTGTAGGGCCAAAATAAGAGGTCTCTGTTGTACTTCCCATGGCAAACTCATCCATATTAACCTTACCAATAATAACAGCCCCTGCCGCTTCCAGTTTCTCAATAACTGTCGCATCATAAGGCGGCTTAAAATTATTCAAAATCTTCGAACTGCATGTAGTCAGGACACCTTTTGTACAGATATTGTCCTTGATTGCCACAGGTACACCGGCTAAAGGTGAATCATCCAGTTCACCGGCATCAATCTGTTTCTGTACTTCTTTCGCACGCTTTAAGGCTTCTTCTTCCATCACTGTCACATAGCAGTTATGCACGCTATCCCGTTCTTTTATCTTCTCAAGCTGGGCTTTAACAGCTTCTTCCACCGTCACCTCGCCCGCTTTGATCTTTTTTCCCAGTTCAAGGGCTGTTAATGCTGTGATCTCCATCTGTTTTCTCTCCTCGCTATTCTACCGTTCTCGGTACTTTGAAACCGCCGTCTTTTTCTTCAGGTGCATTGGCCAGAATATTGTCTCTGTCCGGTCCGTTTGTCACAACGTCCTCCCTGAATACATTGTGGTAGGCAAATACATGAGACATTGGCTCGATACCTGTTGTATCAAGCTGATTCATTGTATCCACATAGCCGATGATATTGCCAAGATCTTTCTTGGCCCGCTCCTTCTCTTCATCAGTCAGATCCAGCTTTGCCAGTGCGGCTACATATTCAATTGTTTCATCTGTGATTGCCATTTTCATTCCTCCAGTCTCATCTAAACAGTACAGCAGATATCATTTATATATATAAGAATCTTGCTCTCAAGACTCTCCACATCTTACATTTTATCTGCTTATATTTATCACATACATTCTTTCCCGTATTCATCGATTTCTTTATTACATTAAATCGGTAAATATTTTACGCGAATAATGAGGCAAAGCCCATGCTTGCATGTGGCTTTGCCGAATATCGCGATACCGAATAAAACTCGCGAAGCGTGTTTCATTCGGTTCCCCTAATATACGGTATAGTATAACAAATAATGAAAAAATAGAGAAGAGCATGTCAGAATTTTTTTCTAAAAACGTAATAATCAATAAAAGAGATACAATTTTGATGCAGGGGAATGGTATTTTTTTATTAGGTTCATTGGATATGGCATGCAAAACTCATCAGTCTACGAATACGTTGTCATATTAATATCATGTGATAGGGGGATAAGGATTATGAATAGAAATACTAAGCATTTATATACTGAGTTGGCTTTTGAGGATGGGTTTGCTCTGGTTGATGAATCGATAGCCAGAGAGCAGATCAGGCAAAAGCGTTTAAAAAGGCAAAGAGCCAGAAAGAAGGCCCGGCGCAGGGCTTTGCGGCGTCGAATTATTCTGATGCTTCTTGTGGGTGTTGTTGTTTGTTCGGGCGGTTTGATGGTATACGAACAGGTTCTGTCCCATGAAGTGGTTCTGGGGAACCGAGTTTATCAGAATCCCCTGAAGTATTATCAGATTCAGGACAATATTTCTTTGGACGGCGGGGATTATGAGTTATCTGAGGGCTATGAAGGATTAAAAACAGCCAAAGTGATCCAGGCGCTGGGGCTTGGCAATGCTGTTGGTATGAACGGTGCCCTTTATACATCTGAAGTTGCCGATAAAGTTGCTGATTATCAGGCTCAGCACGGTCTGAATGCCACCGGCACAGTTGACCTGACCACATGGCTGGCCATGGGGCTTTCCCAGGAGGACTGGTACACCCTCGGTGCCTATGTTTCTCCCCTTCGTATAGACAATACCAGCAGCCGGACCGCCTGTATTGAAGCCATGATCAGCAGAGCTTACGACTATCTTGGTGATAATTATGTCATCGGTGCATCCGGCGCACCCGGGCTTGGCATCGACTGCAGCGGTCTCATTATGCAGGCCCTTTATGCAGCCGGTATTGATATGAGCCCAATTAATCCTGTACGGCATGCCTCACCGGGTTACGAATATGAGTCCGCGAATATCTGGGCTTCCTCTAAGTTCAAACATGTGGATTATAAAGAACGCAGGCGCGGCGATATCATTATATACTGCAATGAAAAAGGTACCGTCATTCATTCCGCCATTTATCTTGGTGATGATAAAGTCATTGAAGCCTGGCCGAATCAGGTGACAGAATCTGCTGTTCTTACCTATCAGCATCCCCAGGTTAAAGGTGTTGTCCGACCTTTTGTTTAAAGCAAAAACCTCAGAGAATAAAGCGGCGATGGATCATTCCATCGCTGCTTTATTCTCTGAGAATCCAAATCCCTTAATCAATGGCTTTCAGTGCAGCAGTCAGACGATCATACTGCTCAACAACCTTCTGGTATATTGCCTCACTTCCTGCAATTTCGCGGCCGCGGAGCTGCTCCGTCAAAGCAGCACTGACTTCATAGAGCTTATCAAATCCAAGATTGAGGCAAATGCCTTTCATCGTATGTGCAGCACGAAAAGCATCTTCACCATTCCCCGCTTCTAATGCCTGCTCCAATTCATTAAATGTTGAATCATCCAGAAATTTAATGGCAAATCTCTTGATCATTGCCTCACTTCCAAGTCTCTTTAATACGTTGTCGTAATTTGAATCCACTGATTCATATGCTTCTTTTGCAGTCATCTCTGTACCTCCCAATATTTTTTAGTATTTATGTACAGGTTATTCTCTAAGCCCTGTATCTGAAAGTCTCTCATCAATCCTAAAATCAATCAAAACCTTGATACCAAGTGTCAATAGCCCATACAAATGATGCTGCATTCCAAAAGAAAATCCCCAGAGCATCCAGCGCCAGAGCCACTGAGAAAGTGTACCTGTCTTCCTTCTGTCCGTCAATTCTTTAAAACACTCAGATGTCAAAGGATGTGTTCCATAATTTCTAAGACACTTTCGAACAGCTCTCATTGATTTCCGCTTTGTGACGTACTCCATTTTAGCATCAAAAAAGGTGGCAAAAAAAATGATGTAACAAATCACATTTCTATCCATCTTATCTGATGCTCTAATCTTCTTTTCGCCTCTCTGTAGAATCTGAATCATCTCAAGCCAGCATTTCATAGAATCCGATCGGTACTGATAAGAAACCGATTGTTCATTTTTGCGATATATGTAACCTATATCTGAAAGGAAAGCATATCGTGCTCCGCACATATAGCATTGTATATTATACAGCTTATCTTCTGAATACTCAACAGCATGAAACTGAAGCCCATTTTTATCAAGGAAAGCTTTTCTGTATATTCTTCCCCACACATATGAAAGATTACCAATAGAAAAAAAACCTTTAAATCGAAAATCCTCTGTATCGGGATTCAATTCTGAAAAGGCCCTATGCTCCGCAGCCGGCAGCAGCTTTTCATTCCACAATCTTGCATAATTACATATTACCACATCTGAGGCCGTTTGTTCTGCAATATTTACAAATTTTGTTATTATTTTTTTATCCGGCAGGTAATCATCCGCATCAATAAACATAATGTATGTCCCATCTGCCTTTTTCACCCCAGTATTTCTTGCTGCTCCCGGCCCCTTTTTCTTCTCACGGAACAACCTTATCTCCTTATGGGCTTTTTCGTATGACTGACAGATTTTCATACTGCCGTCCTCCGACATGTTCTCAACAAGAATAATCTCCAGTTCAGGATAATCCTGATCTAATATACTATCCAATGCCTGTGCCAAATATTTTTCCACATTATACACAGGTATAATGACAGAAACTTTCTGCTCTGCAGTCTGCAATCTTTCGTCAACTCCTTTTTATATCGTCATTTATTCCTAACTTTTGCTTTCAATTTATATAGCACCTGTTTCAAGATCACAACTGCAGCTTTCCACTCCGATGTTCGTCTGTAGATCAACCACATCAAAATATTCGGTACACATGCACAGACTCCCCCTCTGAATATAAGTTTCAGCAGAGGTCCTGCCGTTATCACCCTGCTGCAGTAATGCGTACAGCTCCATACAACAGCCATGATCAGCATATTGCCCGCATACCTCATAAAAAATCTAACCGGATTTTTGTGAAAACTATGCTTATAAAGAACATAAGGTTCAATCCATATGGATGTCATAACCGAGCTCATAAAGGTGCCTATAAAAATACCGGCGATGCCTAAACGCTTTGCCAAAAAAATGGATATTGCCAGATTCAATACTGCCTCAACAATCGCTTTATATCGATCATACCAGAATAATCCCATAGACTCTTTGAAAATCAGTACAGCTCTTCTAGTACCTGTTATAAAGAAGTTAATGCACAAAATCAATACAATATCTTCCTTAAAAAGATACTGCTTTCCAAAAGCCAATTCTATGAAAGGATTAAGCATTTCATAGAGACATATACCTGCAATCCCATACATCCACTGTCCGATAAAAAACGTCTGTAAAAAAATTCTGTTCTTTTTCTCACTGTTCTCGGTGACCCCCAGATTTCCAACACTGGCTGCAATCCCCTGAAAAGCCTGATCCAGAATCTGTCTGATCGAACCGATCACCAGGTAATAGTTAGAATAAACACCTGCACTGATAACACCTACCAAACTGGAAATCAAAAGATTATCGGTATTATTCACAGCTACATTGCCGATTTTATGCATCAGCATCGCCTTGACATTATTGCCGATTTCCTTTTTCTCTGTATCACATAATTTTGCTGTACACTTTTCACGTAAAAACGGGAACAGCTGATCTGCCTTTCTGGACATCATCACATTGCCCATAAATGTACACAAAATAGCCATACAAAGGAATAAGATGAAATTGCCTGTCACCAGCAAGATAATAATCTGACAAACATCCTGTATGACAAGAAAACCATTATGATACAGTACTGTCAAATAATTTAACTGATAAGCATCTATTAAAGTCTTTTTGTAAATCAGCAGATACGAAACCACTGAATTCAGCAAATATAAAAGATAGATCAATATCAAATGATCCACATCAGGACGGTCTTTCATCAGAACATCCAGAAACGGAATAAGCATCAAACCAACGATCAATACCACAGCCGCTGTCAGCCTGTAGAAATTCTTAAACAGCCGCATGAGTACCTGCTGCTTTTGAATATCTTTTTGGGCAATCGGCCCGTAAAGTGCATAGGTAATGGCTGTTCCAACCCCCAGTTCCGATAAAGACAGAATATTCAGTATGTCCGTAAACAGGCCGTTAATACCCACATAGCCTTCGCTTAACGTTCTTGTAAAAACAACTCTCGTTACGAATCCCATCAAAATAGCAGCACTTTGTGCCGCAAATGCAATTGTTGTATTTCTGACAGAATGTTCTGTTCTGCTTGTCTGTTCCAATTTATGGCCTCCCGGATTTTATCTCCGCCTCATCTGTCATCGCTGTGTTAAAGAACCGAGAGCCACTGCTTCATTCTTCTGACCCTTAAAAAAAATCGGTCTTTTGTCTCTCTTTCTTCTGGCGGCCAAATAAATTTCGCCTTTTATAAAAGGCAGATTCACCACAACCTGTCTCTTCTCATCCGGCCTCCACTGCCGAAGATTAACCGGCACCATTATAATCTGCTTCTCTGAATCTGACTCTATGATAAGTTCCGCCTCTGTTTCCTGAAAACAGACACCAAATCCCTCATTTTTTATCTCAAGCAATAACTGCAGCTTCTTTCGTAATCCATGCTTTATTTGAAATTCGATGGATGACACCGAAAAACAATACCCCAAATGTTCCGAAACATAGTCATAAAAGCTTTGCCCCTGCCAGGTCATCTCCCGCCACTCATTAAGTCGTTTTATATCATGCTTGCTATTCAGGTAAGATAAATGCATCTTGCGTATCTCCTGATACATATCCTCCGGATGACGTTTTTTTCCATCACAGGATGCCAGAACTTCTCCGCCGCAGGGCACCTTTAAGCAAAGCTTTTCCTCAAAAATAAGTTCTTCTTCCCTCATCCAGGCATTTTGCCAGCCTGCCGCTTCTTTTGTATACATTCCAAAGGTTCCAAGATGTGAATCCGATCCGAAAATGCCGTCATCAAACAGGGTAATCCGATACATGCTGCTATTAAAAGTTTTCTCGTCAACAAGCTGCCGCCACTGTGCCGGTGTTCGAACTGCCAGATAAATCTCTTTTTCCAGATAAGGAAGTATACACTGGCTCAGCTTTTCCAAATGTTCCTGTGATAAATAAGATGAATCATGCATCTCACCCCAGGATCCGACGAGCAGTCCCTGAAAGATAACAACACTGAAGGCATTTTGCTGAAGGACTTCCCCCATCTGCTGCAAATGCATCATCACCTGTTCAAAGGTTTCCGGCTCATGTTGCCGCCCTTTCCCTACCCTATCATATACCGGCCTCAGGATCACATCCCTTTCATGTTCAGAAAAAAATTCCAGAATTTGTGCTAAATATAAAAGGGCATCCTCGCTTAATGCCTTATTTTTAAAATAACCGATATCAAAAATGACAAGGGCCATACTTTCATTCTCCTGCAGGCACCACTTCAAATCTTCAAAATCCGGTTTCTGCTCTGCCTGAAATGTATAGATACTGTACCATCCGCGCATGGGATTTGGCCTGGTCTTTCCATCACATGATTGCTCTGCCTGATGAAAACACCAATTATCAGCTGTTCTTCCTTGGATAAAACCGAAGCTCATCAATATCACCAACATCTATTTTTAATACTTTTTCCCGAATCCAGACCGCAATAATCGAGAAAGTCATTCGAAACATATAAACAAAGGGCTTCAACCCTGAATGCATGCTGACACCTTCTGTACGCTGATGCATAACAGCCGGTATCTCCCGAATCTTAAATCCCAGCAGCAGCATCTGTATGATCATATTGGCATCCGGATATTTGTCATCAAAATGTTCAAATTTCGAATAAAACAGGACGGTTTTCCAATTCAGTCCCTGAAGTCCCGTCGTAGGATCATTGATATGTACCCCTGTTCCAATCCGTATCATGTTTCTTAAAAGAACAAAAGCTATCTTCTTTGCCAGAGATACGTCAAATTCCGGACTGCCTTTCATAAATCTGGCGCCCAAAACAATGTCCGGAAGTTCTCCATCTTCATCCGGTGTTTTCAATGCCTGATACAAGGCAGAGATATTGCAGACATCATGCTGTCCGTCAGCATCCATCTGTATCACATACTGATATCCACGCCGTATAGCATATTTGTATCCAAGCTGCAGGCCACTGCCATATCCAAGATTAAACACATGACTGATCACCGTCGTACACTTCTGCTGTTTTGTCACCCAGCTTGTGGCATCCGCGGATGCATCATTCATAACCAGTACATCCGCATAATCCGTGATCTTCGCCTGCTCAAGCTGCTGAAGAAGCTGCAGAATCGTTTTCTCCTCATTATAGGCTGGTATAATAATCAATACTTCTTTTTTGACTTTCATGTATTATCATCCCTTTTCGGATTGTAATTCAAAAACTTTTCTAATATCTACATCATTGTTGATGCGACTGACAGCTGCCCTTTCTCCATATTGATGCCGCTTTTCATTGTCGCTCAAAAGATCAATTATTTTTTGGCTCACTGCCTCTGCGGATAATGCACACATAGCACCATCAACGCCATCTGTTACCTGCTCTCTGTTGCCGCTGCAGTTCGAGACAAGAACAGTACATCCAAGGGTCTTGGCTTCCTGAATAGCAAGGCTTTTTCCCTCAAAGCGGGTGGCATGTACATACAGGTCACACTGTCTGTAGTACGGATACGGATTCGCAGCCGTTCCCAACAAAATAAAATCATCCTGCAGCCCGAGACGATCAATCTGAGCCTGCAGACTGTTTCTTAGTTCCCCCTCACCCAGCACATACCATCTGGCCCCGACACCTGCATTTTTCACTTTATACATGGCATCCACCGCAATCTCATACGCTTTCTGAGATGTCAGGCGTCCCACCGTCAGTATCCGAAAGCCGTCATAAGTATCTGAAAATCCTCCGGGCAGCATTGCCTTCCTCCTGATTTCTTCCTGATCAATCAGATTACGAAACACTTCGGTTTTTCCTTTACATTCCGGATAGACAGACAAAAAACTCCTGCTGACCTCCGAAGATACTGTAAAAATCTTATCATAATCCATGTAACAATCCTGATCTAACTGTCTCGTGTAGCCCGCCTGTCTATAATCCACATGCAAAAATGTCATCTTTTTGTCTGCCCGGACATGATCATGTACATAATAGGTGGCGCCGCCTTCAATATAAGCAACCGCCAGATCATAATGCTCATCCGGATACCAGGCACTGTCAGACATCACCCGCCACAGAAGCTTATCTATTCCAAGTTTCTTTCTTCTCAAACCATCTGCTAATGCACATAATATCCCGGGGAAATTCTTCAGCAAAGCGCCCTTCTGAAATAACCTTCTGAAAACCCGCTGTTTGAGAATTTTCTTGCCTTTTCCTGATAGCACGGAAGCATCCGAATAATCTTTATTCAGAACCTTGACATAGCGAGGCAGATCATGAATCAGCTCTCCCTGCCCAAGCAATACATATAATGACACCTCATACTCATCAGGTGAAAAGTGCTTCATCAATTCCAACAGTGCTTTTTCAGCCCCCGCCTGCCCCAGTGTATTGATCACAAATAATACTTTTTTCATAGGTATCCCTCAGAATTTACAGGTCTTACCTGTTATTTGTTTCTATTTTATTCCTCTGGAACCGTGATTGCAAGGTCTTTTTATATTCCTCGATTTCTGTCGACAATCGTTCGATATCCTGATTTAAAAGTGAAATCTGAATTGCCAGTTCCTGATTCTTTCTGATCAGAATGGATACCTGCGTACTGATAAACCACAGTCCCCACAGAACGCCAAAAAGTGCGATTATAATCAGAATAAAACCTCTGGCACTGATAAAACGTTCTATGGAAGAAGGTTTTAATAAAAGACCTGTCAAAACCATCAGCACTGACATCAATGCCCATACAAGGCAAAATTGTTCAGACATTTTTCTTCGTGCCAGTGACAACAACGTCATCACAAGAAGATAACATCCCAAAAGAATCAATACAATTCTCAAAGCTATTGCCATCGTCATTAATCATCCACTCCCTTCTGTATTGTATATCTGCTGTAAACCTTTGAAGAAGGTTTTGGTAAATGTCTGCTCTTCATAAGTATTCCTTTACAGAAAATATGTTCATCTAAATTTCTTTCAAGCCAACGCAGCCTTAAGTATCCCGCAGTCCATCCGACAAAGCTGCCTGCCATCAGTCCTGCACCATACCATATATCCTGAAATTGTGTGGAAATGATACTTCCGACCAGCACAGATAAGCAAAAGGCAACCCCGGTCAGTACTGCTCCCGACAGATCATTGAAATAATACAAAAAGATAATCTCTGCATACATCAAAAATAATATGAAATAACCAGCTGCAAGGCATGGATAAATACGCAGTGTTAAACCGCCAAATCCAAATTTCGGAAGAAAAACCATTGCCAGAAGGAAAATGATCAGTGAAATAATAAACTGCACTCTGGCAAGACTCACCAGTTCTTCCGACAACAGCCTGAACATTCGCTTCTTGGCTACTCGGATATCTTCACCTCGTCCGCCGGTTACAGCCTCTGAATACACTTTGTATCTTTCATGAAAATGCATCTCCACACGGCTGATAAAAATAACACTGGCAGATATATTGGTAAACATGGCAAGACATGTGGCCATATCATAGGTTGTCGCACTGACAAAACTCTTTGCCACCACCATTCTCAGATCCGTTGTCCAAAAAACAAAATTATGCACGTATAAGCCAAGGATATATAAGAAGTTAGTTATTACAAGCTGCCAGTATTTTCTGAAATATTCCAATACTTCTTTGTACTTTCCACTGTTGACTCTGAAATAGCTTCTGACAACAGAAAATTCCAGTACTGCAATCATCCAGAAACCGATTGTGATCGACAGCAGCATACTGTAGGTCACCGGCCACCCGATTACTTTGACAAAAAAGAGTGATATCAGCACAGTCAGAATCATTCCGATCATAAAGAAAAATGAAATTTTCTTATAGTCTTTACAAATAGACAAATACAGCATGGAATAGAAAACAAATACAAGCGCCATATAACCGCAATATCCGGTAAATACATAGATCGCATTGACGCCGCCGACAAAATGCTCATGGATGCAGAAAGGAATTCCCGGCAAAGCACTGAAAACGACATTCATCAAAAGTCCCAGATAATAGCAGGGCAAAATGTCTTCATAGGTTTCATTGTAAATGACATCTGACATATACCGGGACAACACCGAGTTGAACGGTGCTGCTGTCAAAAGTGAAAAGATAAAAATATAAAGTATCGTACTGGAAAAAAGTTCTCTCTCCCTATACCCGATCCTGGAAAATCCAAGAAAATATTCCATCGCCACAATGGCACCAATAACAACCAGCATCGGTGCGATTGTTACAACTGTACTATATCCTACACCGACAAGATCTGTTGTCAATGTATTTTTTCCATAGATTTTATTTAGCCTGACACCAATTCCGGCCATCTTATCTCATCTCCCTGTCCTAAATCCTAAATGGGTCCTCTGTCCATGCTTTCTGATGCTGATCCGAAAATTTCCGGTAAATTTTTTTGTAAACGTCTTTCATCTGTTCAATTCTGTAAAAGGCCATGACTCTTCGATAGCCTGCCTCTCCCATTGCCATTCTCACTGCATCATTCATCGCCAGTTCAACCATCGCTCCGGCAATTTCCTCCAGATTCATAATATGAGTCAGGATGCCGGCCTCTCCAAATTCATCCTGATTACCATAAATCAACTCACGGCAATTACCAACATCCGTTGCAATGACCGGTCTGTGAGCCGCAAAGCTTTCGAGAATCGTCAACGGCTGTCCTTCACTGATACTGGTGAGCAGTGTAAAATCCATTTTGCCAAGATAATCCTTCACATCGATTCTGCCTGTAAATACAACATCATCAAGTTCCAGTGTTTTCACCAGTTCAAAACACTCATCTGCATAGGTCTGATCTTCATCTGTCGGACCCATGATCCAAAGTTTCAACTGCGGCACCTGCTTCTTTGCAAAGGCAAAAGCCTGTATCATCGTTTTCACATCTTTGATCGGTGTAACACGAAGTACCGCTCCCGCATTGATCCATTGCTGCTCATCCTCTGTTTTCCGGGGAATATCTGCCAGGCGTTCTGTATTAATGCCGTTTGGCGTCACCTGTATCTTTTTCGGAGGACATCCAAGCTCAATCTGCAGTTTCTTCGCATGTTCATAAAGGGATGTCACCATATCTGCCTGACGATAAGCCAGCAGTGACATCTTCTTGAACTGTTCAATCCACATATTCTTGTAGATTCCTCTGACCCATTCTGCCTTGATGATCTCTTCTTCTCTTTCACGGGTATAAATACCGTGTTCGGAAATCAGCAGTGAGCTTCCATGAAAATGTTTGGCCATGCTGCCCAGTACACCGGCATAACCCGTTGCCACACAATGATAAAGATCAGCCTCCGGTACATCCATTTTTAATACAAGCATCAGAGGCAGATAAATCGAACGCATGGTCCAGAGAAAATCCGAAAAGATAATATTGGCATACTTCATCTCATAGCATTCCCGAACAATGTGAAAGAAATCTTTTCCCATCAAAAAATCATTGACAGAATGAATCTTATCATGAAAAAGGTCAAAAATGACATTCCAGTCCGTATCCTGATTCAAAATCATATTTCTCATTTGACGGTATTCTTCCTGCTTCAGATGTACATCCCGATATCTGACTCCCGTTTTCCATTCATAGTCTTCCAGATAGACTTCATAAACTTCCGTCAGATTATCAGGAAGCTCATATTTGAACTTACCCCTCATAGAGCGATTAGCAACAATTGCAAGTACGATAAATTCGATGTTCGGGAAAGATTGTATCATACTATTGATCCAACCGGATACACCGCCGACCATGTATGGATAACATCCTTCTGCCACGATACAGACCTTCATTTTATCACCTCTTTTCATTTGTTTTCTTAATCCTTTGAAGTATACAGTGACGCATCACCTTTTAACTCAATGACCACTGTATCATCTTCACAGTGAATCAGATATGCATCTTTCTCAATTTTCGACCAGGTACCGCCTGATATCTTTTGAATCGGGGCATCATGTGTCCTCAGAACAAACCAACTATCCTGCTGCGTTGTTTTTAATACTATTTCTTTATTGAGATATGTTGCATCATAGTCCATATTCAGAAATTTGCGAACTCTCTGGTCACTCTCTGAAAGTGTTGTGCTGTCAAAACACGAAAACTTTTTCCAGTAAGTCCGCAAATTACTTGTCAAACGCTCCTGAAGGACTTCCCAACCGTCGGATGTTCCATTTGGCCAAAATACATCACTCAGATCCAAAACAATTCCTGTATAGCCAAGGGCAGTTTGAATACTTTTCATCCGTATATCATCACTAAATGTATAATGGACACCGTCACTGGTTGCTTCCTGCAGCGTCACATCATCATTATAATAAGACAATACCGGATGTGCTCCTGAGTACGGACACATCAGCGTCCGTATATTTTCAAATACAGGCTGATCCTTCTGTTCTTCATAAAAAGCCATTGACGGATCTTCTGTATAAAAAGCCCCATACTGATACTGGCTTCCCGATGATGCGAGATACGACTGCAATGACGCTGTATTCGTCTGATCCAGCAGAATGCCCGCTTCTCCGTCCTGCTCTTTTAATTGTCTCAAATAAAAGCGCAGCGTATCGGTATCCGAATCATTATTCTTCGTATCTTCTTTATGAAGAAATGCTGTCACCCGCAAATGGCTCAAATCCATGGCTGATATTAAAGCCGGCCATAAAATATCTCTCTGCAGCCCCATTGATGAACGGCTGTATAAATTCTGTATCTCATCATTATTGACATCTGACAATTCCGGGAAATTAACAACCGCCAGATTCTGTGCATTGACAACCGGGTAAATATAATAAGTATTGGCTTCTGCCATCATGCCATCAAGGATACCGATGGCTGTACTGTCTTTCATATAATCACCGCACACTGCAAATACACTGCCGTTGTCAATACCATTTCTCCATATCAGTGACGGCACATCTTCATTTCGAATAACTTCTTTTTCTCCGGTTTTCTCTTTAATCAAACCAACCATATATGCTTTTGTTCCGCTGCCGATCTGATACCAAGGTACTGTCAGATCCAAATCCTGTTTTTCTTCAGCATATTTATCGTTTTCCGATGTCTGGTACCATTCTTCTCCTCCAAGCAGAAAACCTTCAAACAATTTCACTCCGGTCAGCTGCTTTTCCTTTGCCACTACGCTCTGAATTCCGAGAAAATCCATTAATTCACTGTTATTCCGAACCGCATCCACATCTTCAAGGGAACCAAATACGATGATGACGCCTTCTTTCTCCAGCTTCTCCAGTTTTTTCAGTGATGCCCCCTCCAACGCATAGGATTCTGACTCCAACACAATCATCTCAGGCATTAATTTCACGTAATCTGTCAATTCTGTCATTGACTTTGTAACAATGATATTTTTTTTACGATACGTACACCAACTGCTGACAGCCTGCCCCATACCGCCGGCAGCATCACCGACAAAAAGCACATAGGGATCATCTTCCTCTGTCAATGCCGATAACTTCATCTTCGCCTGCTGCCATGCATCCTGTCCGCTCTGCGGATTCTCAGAAATCGCATTGTTATGGTCATAACTGCTGCTCTGTGCTCTGATGACCATTGAAAACTGAAACAAAAACAACAGCGTTGCCATCATGATCATAATATTGAAAAAATTTCTTTTGGAAACCATTCGCTATTTCTCCATTTCTTGATCCGTCGTCTGAACATCTCCATCATCAATGACAAATTTCCAAAAGCCCTGATTGATATATTGACGTTCCCTTGCTGACTACATAAAGATTCGAACTATTTCAAGGGTTTCACTGTCTATCATAATCTCAGACTGCTTCAAATCATTCAGCACAGCAAAAAAAGCCGTCCTATTCTTCGTTTCGAAGTATAATTTCAACCTGCATTTATAGCTTACCAATGTATCCGGATAGGCTGCCGCTCCCCTGTCACACCACTTCTGACAATTGATCGTCTGTCCGGCTTCAAGGTTTCTCATGGCAAGGATTTCATAAATATGACTGCCTATTCCATATTGATCCAATGCATAAAGTAAATCTCCTGTTTCATCCATACGCTCCGTCATGGCTCTCTGTTCAATTTCTGTCAGCACATGCTGTTCCAGAATAGGATTCATGTACTCGATCAATTCCACACATCTTTGTTTCTGCCCTTCATCTTCCTCCAGAGCAGCCTTATACATTCGCTGAACATTCACTCTGAATCCATTTAAGACTTCCTGAAGTACAGATGCCGCATAATGGGCAGTTTCCGAATCATCACTGTTCAGTGCCATCAAAAACCCAGACAGTGATTGACTGTAATCACCACGTATCACATTCATCATCAATGTCCGGAGATTGCCCTTGTCCGTTACAGCCAGCGCTTCTTCAATAGAAACCATATTTCTCTCCATATCTTCATCCGGATGCATAAAAGTTTCTACTTTCTCTTTATTAAATATAACGTCCTCCAGGTCCATTGCCTGCCCCATAAACAACTTATAAAACAGGAATCCCAGCATCAGAAACAAAGTTCCGATAACCGGACAGACCAACATCACTGCTGCCTTCATGATCACAGCCGGTTTGTTCTCCCTGTGCCATATCAGAAGATTCCAGACAAGATACAGGATGACAGCAATCAAATTAAGTACCAATAAAAAAATTAAAAGCAACCATTCCCGACTCATACCGGCATATACTCCATAATTTCACTCTGTACTTCGTGTTCCAGCAGTCTGTTCTTGACAAACTGTGCCGCCGCACCATCCGTATTTGTTAAAAGGATATACAGACCATCTTCCAGAATTCCCAGATAATCTGAGTTTCTCACCAGACGGATGACTTTGTCTCCCTCCGCTTTATAAGCATCCCTCGGCAGATTAAGACGCAGCAGGACACATTCCACAAGGTTTCGTTCCTTTGCATGACGATATGCACCGACAAGTGAACTGAACGCTTCCTGATCAAGAATACGTGACCCTTCAATATATCGTTTCTCTTCCAGAGCCTGAAGATATCGTCTGGCTCTGAGCACTGCATTCTGAATCAGGTCACTGACAACCACAAGCATATTGGCCTGTCCCAATGTCATCCGCTCCCAGCTCAGTCCCCAGAGCATGACAATCATCTGCATCTTCTCATTCTCAAAGATTGCATTGGCCATCAGCGGATACTGCGGATCCAGTGATTTGTTAATATAAACTTTTTGCTCCTTCAGGGCATCATACATAACGGACATCTCTTTGTAGCGAATGGAATTGCCCAGTTCCCTGGCCTTATCCGAGCTTGCTGAAAACATTCTGGCATAGTCATCATTGACCACATTATAAATAGCAACATCCTCTGTTCCCATCAGCTGCACCATCATCTGAACCGCATCAAACAATACCTCATCCGGCATTGTCAGATCCAGCTGTGAAGTAATGCTGTAAATCTTGCCGATGCTGTCCTTCTGATCGATCAGCTGCTGTTCCATGACTTCCTTTACACGCACATTCGTCTGATTGATGTCTTTGATATCCTGAATCTGCCCCGAAAGATAATCTTCCATTTCTTTGCTTTCCATTTTCATTGCCCGAATCTGATCCCGCATATACCCGACAATCAGACCAACAATAAACAACTGCGCAATCCACACATAGGTATTGTAATCCAGTACAACTTCAAACCCTGAACGATGATACATCTGTCTGAAAATGTA
>Ga0129310_1001211_pt1 | contig 23788 bp, 21 predicted proteins | sample Go1ome_2_FD_94433 | JGI IMG/M metagenome (GOLD analysis project Ga0129310, IMG submission 94433) | Western lowland gorrila individual fecal microbial communities from Wisconsin, USA - Go1022A metagenome | ecosystem: Host-associated > Mammals > Digestive system > Large intestine > Fecal | place...
AAAATTTGCTGTGCTTATCATGTTTGTAGACGGTCGCTTTGTTCGCCCAACTAATTTTGTTTGTCGCTTTGCTTTCTGCTTCCCCGATTGAGGGCTCTGCCCTCAAACTCCCGCAAGCCTGCTAGCGCGAGGCTTGACCGCGCGCTTTGACTCGGCTCTGCTTTGTGTTCTTTTCCAACTTTGTCCGCGTCATGGTTCGCACTCTTTTCCGCTGAAACGGCTATCTTTCGTTCATGCCAATAATTATGAATTATGAATTATGAATTATGAATTAAAAACCCCCTCTTGATTTTAACGGCAATATGTGTTATAATATAGTCAACTTGAATAAATTTTCACTCAGAAAAGAGGTATGTATTATGAAAATAACATTCATCGGCGCTAACCATGAAGTCACAGGCAGCTGTACTTATGTCGAAGCCTGCGGCAAAAAATTCCTCATAGATTTCGGTATGGAACAGGGTACTGACCTGTATGAAAATGCTAAAGTGCCATGTCCGCCGTCAGCGGTGGATTTCGTTCTGCTGACGCATGCCCATATCGACCATTCGGGTCTGCTGCCACTGTTGTTTGCAGGCGGTTTTCAGGGCGAGATACATGCCACTAAAGCGACCTGCAATCTCTGCGCCATAATGCTGCGTGATTCCGCTCATATCCAGGAGTTTGAAGCCGAGTGGCGCAGCCGTAAGGGCAGGCGTAAAGGTCAGGAAGATGTTGAACCGCTTTACACCCTCGCTGATGCTGAGGGCGCTATCGAACTTCTACGACCTCACCCATACGGTGAGGATATCGAGCTTTCAGAGGGGATAAAGGTGCGCTTTACCGATGCGGGACATCTGCTGGGTTCTTCCAGTATCGAGATATGGCTGACTGAAGGTGACGAAACGCGCAAGATAGTTTTTTCGGGCGATATTGGCAATCTCGATCAGCCGCTTATCCGCGACCCGCAGTACATCGACCGCGCCGACTATGTGGTCATGGAGTCCACTTACGGCAACCGCCGCCACGACAAGGTGAAGAATTATGTCGAGAGTTTTGCCGAGCTGATACAAAAGACTTTTGATCGCGGCGGAAATGTTGTCATACCTTCTTTTGCGGTGGGCAGAACGCAGGAACTGCTGTATTTCATCAGGCAGATAAAGGAGCGCGGTCTTGTGAAAAACCACGCGAATTTCCCTGTTTATGTTGACTCGCCTCTTGCGATAGAAGCAACGCGGGTATTTATGGAGAACAAGGAAAGCTGTTTTGATGAAGAAGCGCTGGAATATGTCAACAAGGGCATCAACCCCATTACTTTTGAAGACCTGCACATCGCAGTCACCAGTGACGAGTCTAAGGCGATAAACTTTGACAAGACTCCGAAGATAATCATTTCTGCCAGCGGCATGTGCGAAGCGGGACGCATCAAGCACCACCTCAAACACAACCTGTGGCACAGCGAGAGCCTTATATTGTTTGTGGGCTATCAGGCGAACAACACGCTGGGCAGAAGTCTTGTTGAGGGCGCAAAAACAGTCAAGCTGTTCGGTGAAGAGATAACCGTTGCGGCTGAGATACGTGTTCTGCCCGGCATAAGCGGTCATGCTGATATTGACGGGCTTGACAGGTGGATAGACTCGATGGAACATGCGGGCACTGTATTTGTAAATCATGGCGAAGACGCTGTCATGGAGGAATACCGCCGCCATCTTGAAGACAAGGGATATCACGCCATAGCGCCTTTCAGCGGTGCATGGTGCGACCTCATCACAGGCGAATTCGTTCAGGCTGAGCCAATAAAGGTCGTGAAAAAGACTGCACCAAATACAGGCTACCAGCGGCTTTGCGCATCGCTTGACCGCCTGAGCGCCCTTGTAGCGTCCAGCAAGGGACTGACCAACAAAGACCTTGCCAAACTGACCGACAGCATCAACAACCTTTGCGCCAAATGGGAAGACTGAGTTATTAATTCATAATTCATAATTCATAATTCATAATTGTTGACAGGGTCGGAAAAAAGCTGTTTTAGCGTAAATTTTGCCGCCCAACAAAGCTGAGTAAAAACACAAAGCTATGCGCGAGTCAAAGCGCGCGGTCAAGCCTCGCGCCAGCAGGCTTGCGGGGAGCGCGAGGGGCAGAGCCTCTCGCATCGTGGAACGGCAAAGCAACGATACGGGCTATCTATTTGGGCGAACAATTCTCCCGACGGAAAGAGGACAAGACCCTCGATAAAAACAAGCGGGCAATTCGCAAAGAAAAGAGCGTACTCATTTCCCGCGAACACCGCTCCCCGTGTGCGGACGCGAATTGCCCGCGTCCCAGCCGAACAGCGATAGCGTTTTCGGCGGTCGTACACGCCGACACAGTCGCTCACGCCGACACAGTCGCGTGGCACCCCCACACGATAGAGTGTCAATATTCAAGGCACAATAATACGCGGGCGGGAGGGAGGGGAACACTCCCATAAAAAGAGTACCACCAGCCCGCAACAGCAAGTGCGCAAAGCAGATAAGATGCACATCTATCCCCAACACGCACGGCGGCAAGCAACACAAAATCCAAAAAATATCGCGCCCGCAGGAAAGTTCCTGTGAGCGCGATTTTTCGTTATAACAGCAAAGCTGTAAATTCATGCCAATAATTATGAATTATGAATTATGAATTAAATCGCGCCCGCAGGGAAGACCCTGTGAGCGCGTTTTTCGTTATAACAGCAAAGCTGTAATTTCATGCCAATAATTGTGAATTATGAATTATGAATTATGAATTAAATCGCGCCCGCAGGAAAGTTCCTGTGAGCGCGATTTTTCGTTATAACAGCAAAGCCGTAATTCATGCCAATAATTATGAATTATGAATTATGAATTAACAAGCTCTTCCATTTCCGAGATGATAGCCTGCACTTCTTCGTTGGTGTAGCTGTCGCCGTCCCATATCTCGTGGGCTTTGACTGCCTGCCATACCAGCATAGCCATGCCGCCCGATGCTTTTTTGCCCATCTCACGCGCTTTCCTCAGCAGGACTGTTTCGCGTGGGTTGTATATGACATCGAACACAGCGGCGCTTGCACCGATAACTTCGTCACTGACAGGGCAGTTGTCAACGCGGGGGAACATTCCAACAGGGGTCGCATTCATCAGCAGGTCATAGCTGAGGGTGCTGTCTATGGCAGTGTTCAGCACGATATTTATGTTGGCATCTTCCTTCATGGCGATGATCTCTTTTTTCGCCTGTTCTGCAAGGGGAAGATCACTTTCGAGTACTGCGATATAAAGTTCGGCACCTGCGAGGGCGGCTTCTATCGCCATCATTCTGCCGACACCGCCGCAGCCTATCAGCAGTACACGCCCGCCCAGATCGACACCCATAGCGCGGATCGTTGCAAGGAAACCGTCACAGTCGGTGTTATAGCCTGTGTGGATACCGTCCTTGTTGTCAACGCAGTTGACCGAATTATAGCGTTTTGCCGACTCAGCCAGCGCATCGCAGTGAGGTATTATGCCCATCTTATGTGGGATAGTTATATTGAACCCCGCCAGACTTTTCAGGTAGTCTGCATGGGGTGCAAGCTGTTCGGGCGGCAGTTCGATGACTTCATACTCAAACTCTCTGCCTTTGAGTTCAAACAGCCTTTTATGAATGGGCGGTGACATAGTATGTTTAAGACTCTCGCCCAGCAGTGCATATTTTCTGTTCATTTTAGCTCCTATCTTAAATGGGGGCGAAGCCCCCATACCCCCGCGCTCGGACTTTTGCGCCTGAGAAACTTAAAGATTTTTTTGCACCCTTCGGTCGTACCTCCCTACGGGCACAAAAAAACTTTAAAGGCGCAAAAGTTCCTCGCTCTTTGGCATGATTTTATTGCTTTGTGAATGTCTGTGACTCGCAAAAAGCGGCTCGCTCTTTGGCATGCTTTGGGGAATTGTGTTTGTGTGTATCAAACGGCGGGAGTTATGCCGACGCAGTCGCATACGCCGACGCAGTCGCGAACGTTCCGCACACACCCGCGATAAAACGGCATTCTCCCGCCCCTGTCAACAATTATGAATTATGAATTATGAATTAAAAAAGCCCCCGCCCTACCCGAATTTTGCCGCACCCGCGATAAAACGGCTTACTTTCGGTCATGTCAACAATTATGAATTATGAATTATGAATTATTAGAATCCTTGTTGCGCTTGCGCAGGTTCATGTTGTGGTGGTTCTCCATCGGTTTGAGGACTTCCTGACGCTGGGGGGCATTGTTAGTCCTTACCTTTATGGTGAACAGCATTCTTACAGTGTCCTCGCGGATAGATTCTATCATCGCATCGAACATGTCCATGCCTTCCATTCTGTACTCGACAACAGGGTTCTTCTGACCGTAGCTTCTCAGGGTTATACCCTTTTTCAGTTCTTCCATGTCATCGATGTGATCCATCCACTTTGTATCAACTACCTTAAGCAGGCAGACTCTCTCGATCTCATGCAGAAGTTCAGAGCCCAGTTCCTTTTCCCTTGCTTCGTAGAGTTTCTGTGCTCTCTCCTGCAAGGTGCTTACGATCTCGTTTCTGTCCAGTTCGTCCATCTGTTCGGGAGTGTAGTTGAAGTCGTCCTCAGTGGTCAGCAGACCGTTCAGTCTTTCTTTCAGACCAACAAGGTTCCAGTCATCAGCTATGTCGCCCTGAACATACATGTTCACCGAGTCATCGACAAAATCCTTTATCATGTTGACGATGTACTCATGCAGATCTTCACCGTCAAGCACCATCTGGCGCTGACCGTAGATGATCTCACGCTGAGTGTTCATAACATCATCGTAGTTAAGTACGTTCTTTCTTATATTGAAGTTCCTGCCCTCGATCTTCTTCTGTGAAGACTCGATAACGCTGGAAAGCATCTTCGACTGTATAGGTGTATGCTCATCGACATTCAGTGTATCCATCATGCCTGTGATGCGGTCGCCGCCGAAAATTCTCATCAGGTCATCTTCCAGCGACAGGAAGAATGTGCTCTCACCCGGATCGCCCTGACGACCCGAACGACCTCTCAGCTGGTTGTCGATACGCCTTGATTCGTGTCTTTCTGTACCGATGATGTAAAGACCGCCTGCTTCTCTTACCTTTTCAGCCTTTTCCTTTACCTCAGCATCGAACTTCTTGTACAGCTCTCTGTACTTCTCTCTTGCCTTGAGTATCTCTTCATCGTCGGTGTTGGAGTAGCTTGCGGCTTCAACAGCCTGCTCTTCGGTGTAGCCGTCCTTTTGCAGAGCCGCCAGCGACAGATATTCGGCGTTGCCGCCCAGTGTGATATCGGTACCACGACCCGCCATGTTGGTAGCGATGGTGACAGCGCCGTACTTGCCTGCCTGTGCAACTATCATAGCTTCCTTGTCATGATACTTGGCGTTCAGTACGTTGTGCTGTACGCCTTTCTTTTTCAGCAGTTTTGACAGATGCTCGGACTTCTCGATGGAAACGGTGCCTACCAGTACAGGCTGACCCTTTTCGTGGCACTCAACTATCTGGTCGATGACCGCATCGAACTTGCCTGCCTCAGTCTTGTAAACGACATCGGGGTGGTCTTTTCTGATGACGGGTCTGTTGGTGGGTATCTCGATAACGTCCAGCTTGTATATCTCCCTGAACTCGTCTTCCTCAGTCAGCGCGGTACCTGTCATGCCCGACAGCTTGCCGTACAGTCTGAAATAGTTCTGGTAAGTTATGGTAGCGATGGTCTTGGACTCGCGCTTTACCTCAACGCCTTCCTTAGCCTCGATAGCCTGATGCAGACCGTCATTGAAGCGTCTGCCGTCCATAACACGTCCTGTGAACTCGTCAACTATCAGCACTTCGCCGTCACGGACGATGTAGTCAACGCCCTCTTTCATAACGCCGTTAGCCTTGATAGCCTGATTGATGTGGTGCGCCAGAGTCATGTTCTCAGCGTCCATGAGGTTCTCTATGTGGAATGCCTTTTCTGCTTTCTTGACACCGCTCTTGGTGATGGTGGCAGTCTTAGCCTTTTCATCGATGATGTAGTCGCCATCCAGCAGGTCATTATCAGCCTTGTCGTCCATCTCGATGACGGTGACGGGCTTCAGTGTCTTTGCGAACTTGTCAGCCATGCTGTACAGTTCGGTGGACTTATCGCCCTGACCCGAAATGATAAGAGGTGTTCTCGCCTCATCTATCAGTATCGAGTCTACCTCGTCCACGATGGCGAAAGTATGCTCTCTCTGCACCTTATCCTTCTTGTATATTACCATGTTGTCACGCAGATAGTCGAAGCCCAGTTCGGTATTTGTACCGTAGGTTATATCCGCGTTATAAGCATCTCTCTTGGCTGACTTGTCCATGCCTGTCAGCACACAGCCGATGGAAGTATTCAGGAAGTTGAATACCTTGCCCATTTCCTCAGACTGGAACTTTGCCAGATAGTCGTTTACTGTAACGACATGCACGCCCTTGCCTGTCAGCGAGTTTGCGTAAGCCGCAAGACAAGCCACCAGAGTTTTACCTTCACCTGTTTTCATTTCTGCGATACGACCCTGATGCAGTACGATAGCGCCGATTATCTGTACAGGGTAGGGCTTTTTGCCCAGAACTCTCCATGCACCCTCACGGCACACAGCCAGTGCTTCGGGCAGTACATCGTCAAGGCTGGTCTCTTCCACTTTAGCTCTCAGCAGAGCGGTCTGCTCGCCCAGTTCCTTGTCCGACATTGCCGCATACTTATCTTCCAGTTCAAGTACTTTGTTTTTGATAGGTTCGATCTTGGCAAGCTCCTTTTTGGAGTAGTTGCCGAATATTTTGTCAAGTAATCCCATTTATCTAGCCACCTTTTTGATTTAGGTCAGTTGCCTTCCCTTTAAATGATATAAATAGACTATTATATTATACAACATCTTCCCGCAAAAGTCAAGGCTTAGCAATTCATAATTCATAATTATTGGCATGAACGAAAGTTTGCTGTTTTATCGCGACTGTGTCGGCAGAGATATGGACAGAACAGTTTACCTGTCGAAATTTTTTTCGATATCGTTTACAATCGTAAACAATTTGTGATGCCCTTGAAAATCGGTCTGCGATGGTGTATAATTAAACCATCAACACAGGATATATGCCCGCTTGACGGGCAAAATGAAGGAGCATATAACATGATGAAAGAAGAAGTTAAACAGGAACTCACAAGCCACATAATACCTTTCTGGAACAAGCTGAGAGATGATGAGAACGGCGGCTTTTACGGTTATCTCAGCTTTGATCTGGAGCTTGACAGGAACGCTGACAAGGGCGTTATACTCCATTCGCGCATACTCTGGTTCTATTCAAACGCCTATATGACCCTCAAAGATGAAAGTCTGCTTGACTATGCAAAGCACGCATACGAATTCATCAAAGACCACTGCATCGACTACGAGTTCGGCGGCGTTTACTGGATGATGGACTATAAGGGTCAGCCCGCTGACACCATGAAGCACACCTACAACATCGCGTTTGCCATATATGCGCTTTCAAGCTATTACAGGGCGAGCGGTGACAGACATGCCCTTGAACTGGCGTACAGGCTGTTCGATGACATTGAGAAGAACACTCTCGATGAATACGGCTATCAGGAGGCTTTCGACCGTCAGTGGAATTTAGTTGACAACGATGCGCTGAGTGAGAACGGTCTTAAAGCTGACAAGACCATGAATGCTATACTCCACCTTATCGAAGCCTATACAGAACTGTATCTGGCTGACCATAACGAAAAAGTAGGGGAGCGTCTGAAATTCCAGCTGGGTCAGATGCGCGACATCGTCTACACACCCGAAACCAATGCGCTGAAAGTTTTCTTTGATACAAAGTTCGGTCTGGTGGGTGATATACATTCTTTCGGACATGACATTGAAGCCACATGGCTGATGGACAGGGCGTGTGATGTGCTGGGTGATGAAGAACTGAAAAAGCAGTTTGCCGAGATGGATCTTAAGATCTCCCACAACATACAGAATATCGCCATAGACACTGACGGTGCGCTGATGAACGAGCGTGAGAACGACAAGATAGACCACACCCGCGTATGGTGGGTGCAGGCGGAAGCGATAGTCGGCTTTATTAATGCCTACCAGCACAGCGGGGAAGAGAGTTTCCTCACCTCAGCTAAGGGTGTGTGGGAGTATGTGAAGCGTGAGATAATAGACCCGCGCGAGGGTTCGGAGTGGTATTCCGAGATAAGCGGGGAGCATATCCCGCACGACTACAAAGAGATAGTCGGTGCATGGAAGTGCCCGTATCACAACGGCAGAATGTGCATGGAAGTCATCAACAGACTTTAATTCATAATTCATAATTCATAATTCATAATTCATAATTCATAATTAGTTGACATGACCGAAAGTGAGCCGTTTTATCGCGTATGTGCGGCAAACATGGGGTAGGGCGGGGGCTTGCTCCCGCCGCTTGATTATCGCCATGCCGTGTTTGCCGTCCCGCCGTGTTACATCACACCACCGTGTTTACCGTCAAATTATCGGGGATTTCCGCGAGGGTTCGCTGTTTTATTGCGGCGTTGCCCCGATAATTCAAGACCTCACAGCGGAGCGCGTACACACAAATATGGTCTTATCCTTTCGCTATAATATAAAAGTTGACAAAGCTGACACAAATTGACACTGCTTTGTCAACTTTTAAAAGCCCTATTTTACGGCGTTTCAGCCTTGTTTTTGAGAAAATTGACAATGTTGACAGGGTAAGGGGAAAAATGAAAAAATAACAGATAATTACTAATATATGGTAATTCTTTAAAAATAGCTACTATGTACTTTTTCAAAAAATATATTTACCCCGTCAATTTTGTCAACTTTTATGTTTTGACCCCTGAAAGCCCTATTTTTCGGGGTTTATATAGTTGACACTTTCGTGTCAGCTTTTGTCAATTTTGTCAATTTTTATGTTCGGATTGCTATAGGTCTGCAAGCAACTCCGTCGGCTCACAAAGCCCGTGTGTATTGCGGGCGGCACACTCTGACGCAGTCACATTCGCGGGACAATATCAGCAAATAGAAAGGCAAATCAATGTACAAATACGAAACACATCTGCATACAGCCGAAACTTCTGCCTGCGCTTCTGCAAAAGGCGCTGAACAGGCAAGGCGCTATAAGGAAGAGGGCTATGACGGCATTTTCGTCACTGACCACTTTTTCAATTCAAATACCACCGTACCGCGTGATATGGCGTGGGCTGATAAGGTCGAACTCTACTGCAAGGGTTTTGAAAATGCAAAAGCTGAGGGCGACAGGATAGGTCTGAAAGTCTTTTTCGGGATAGAGTATACCTATCAGGGCGCGGATATACTCGTTTACGGACTTGATAAAAAGTGGCTGCTCGCTCACCCCGACTGCGACAAGGACTTCTTTAGATTTCACGATGATGCCAAAGCCGCAGGCGCTCTGCTGATACATGCACACCCTTTCAGACAGGCAAATTACTTAAACGGCAAGATCGTGCTACTGCCCGAATGGGTGGACGGCATAGAGGTCTATAACAGCGGCAACGGCGAAGAAAGCTGGAACAGACGCGCTGAGTGGTACGCTGACGAGTTCGGCTTCAGAAAGACGGCGGGCAGTGATAACCACCATCTCTGGGTGGCAAGCGAAAGGCTGGCAGGCGTGTTCAGTGAGGTGGTGATAAACAGCCCCGCTGACTACCGCGATGCTTTCTTTGCAGATAAGATAACACCCGCTTACCCTGCAAAAAAGGCTGACGAATAATAAGGCAGATACCGCTTCGTGCGGGAAGATATGAATAATAAGGCAGATACCGCTTCGTGCGGGAAAATATGAATGATAAGGTAAAAAGGAGAATGTCTATGAAACTTAAAAAGTTTGCGGCACTGTTCATCGCGGCGGCAATGTCAGTCGGGACACTGTCTGCCTGCGGCGATAAGGACAGCAAGACAGAAAGCAGGAACGATACCAAGTCGGCGGCTGAAACTTCTGCCGAAAGCAAGGCTGGGGAAGATGACACAGCTGAGGGTACTCCCGTTTCCGAAACACATCAGAACGACACAATGACACCCACCTCAGCTGTTGACCTCGTTGCACAGATGACCAACGGCTGGAATCTCGGCAACACTATGGACGCGAGCGGAAACGGTCTTGATGCCGAAACTGCATGGCTCCCAAATAAGGTGCAGACCAATCAGTATATGATGGACAGACTGGTTGAGGCGGGTTTCAATGTACTGCGCGTGCCTGTCAGCTGGGACGGTCACATAACAGGTGACGATTATCAGATAGACCCCGCATGGATGGACAGGGTGCAGGAGATAGTCAACTACGGCATAGATGACGGCATGTTCGTTATACTCAACACACATCATGAAGAATGGTACAAGCCGAAGCCATCTGAGAAAGAACAGGATATAGAAGAGCTGAAAGCTGTATGGTCGCAGATAGCCGACCGCTTCAAGGGCTATGACGAACACCTTATATTCGAGGGTCTGAACGAGCCAAGACTTCGCGGCGAGGGCGCTGAGTGGACAGGCACTTCCGAAGCGAGGGATATCGTAAACGAGTATGAGAAGGCTTTCGTGGAAACTGTACGCGCATCGGGCGGCAACAATGCTGACAGATGTCTGATGATAACGGGCTATGCGGCATCTTCCGCATATAACAACCTTTCCGCTATAGAACTGCCCGAAGAGAGCGACAAGCTGATAATCTCGGTGCATGCTTATCTGCCTTACTCTTTCGCGCTTGACACTAAGGGTACGGATAAGTACGATGCAAACGACACCGCAATACCCGACCTCTTTGAGAATCTCAACGAACTTTTCATAAGCAAGGGTGTGCCTGTCATAGTGGGCGAGTTCGGTTCTGTCAACAAAGACAACATCGACCAGCGCGTGGCTTGCCTTGATGATTATCTTGCCGCCGCCGCTAAGTACGATATACCCTGTGTATGGTGGGATAACTACGCAAGGATAGGCAACGGCGAGAACTTCGGTCTGCTGAACCGCGCCGACCTTGACTGGTATTTCCCTGAAATGATGGACGTATTCAAGAAGTACTCCGACAGCGACCCTGCTTCCGCTTCATGATTGTCGGCACATGCGACTGCGTCGGCATTCGCGACTGCGTCGGCGTTCGCGCCAAGTATTCTTATAGTGGACAAAATAAATGCTCTCGCGGATATATTCCGTGAGAGCATTTACTATATGCGCCGAATGGTTCGGTATGTATACTTTTATCCGAATATCATCACGCTTTAAATCGTGATGGTATATCAGAGAATATTTTCGGTCACGCCAAGATATATATCTATGATAAGGTCTTTGATATCCTCAGGAGCAGCGGGTTCCTGCACTGTGACATTATATCCCGCTGTTATCGGGGTAAGACTATTTGCTTTTACATATTCCATAAGTTCGTCAGCGGTATCCTTGAGCAGTGCGGGGTCACCCTTGTGCCTTATCCTGAGAGCGTTGGTCAGCCTGAATAAAGGCTTTATCGCATATGGCGGTGTGACGGATATCTCCTTGTCCAGCGGAACGAGTATCTCGATATCCATTACAGGTTCTGCGCCTGACGCATCCATAGCGAATGTTGCAGTCACAGTCGGACCGACAGCTTTAGCACCGTTGGCTTTGAGCATCTCCGCAATATCCTTTGATACCTGCGTGAGCTGTGCCTGTGTAGCCCTTGCGCGGTATGATAATACATTTTCCATTTCAAGCCTGACATTGCTTATTATTTCGTGCATATTTATGACCTCTTTTCTTTGTTTTCAAATGAACTATAGCGATTGGGGCTTTTAAATTCACAAAATCAAGTCGCGAAAGCCGGGATCTATGGGTTTTGTGACCGGATTTTGTCTGAATTTTAAGGCGGATCGCTATAATGGTCGGAACTATATATATATTATACACATATTTATGTGAAATGTCAACATATATCTGATGAATTTGCCTGCACACATCTATTCTCTGTTTAATTACTTTTGCCGCCGCAGATAAGCGGCAATATCATTATATCCGAACGGATATATAAAAGAGCCACAACGCAGATATATCTGCATCATGGCTCTTCTGATATTTAAATAAGAAGGAATACTTTGAGTTTTGCCGCCCGTTATCCTGAGATCTTCCTCACAGCAGACAGCGGCGTTATACAGCTTTTATCAGACGATCTTCTCAACAGTGTAGCCCATGCCTTCAAGGAGGTTATCAACACCGTTATTGCCTGAATAGTGACCTGCACCTACCATAAACAGGCAATTCTTGCCTTCCTTTATATATTCTGATGCCTTGTCTGCCATATACTTGTTGCGGTCATCGACCATCGTCTTGAGATATTCTTCGTGGTCATCTTTGAGGTCTTCGGGAAGTTCGTCGATATCCATATCCATATCCAGAAGTATATCGCCGCTTCCCTCAGCCCAGAGTTCATAAAGTTCGGCGTAATCTTCGGCAAAGCCCTCGATATCGTCCATATCATCAACTGCTTCACCGATAAGATAATCGGCATATTCATCTGAGAATGCGTTGAGCGCACCTGTCTGCATCGAAAGTTCTTCAATGCTGATGACTTCCTTGCCGTCTTCCTGTGCTTTGCCGATGAAATATGTATCTGTGCCTGCCATCTCCATATTTTCCAGCCTGAGCATCATGATGCTGGTAAGCTGATTTATCCAGTAGCCTGCGGTATACTGGTCGAGCATATCGACATATACACCTATACTTGTGAAGTAATCTTTTGCCTTGTTATAGGACTCTTCAGATATATGGTCTTTTACAGTCGAACCGTCGGAATATACCATGCCGTTCACATAATCCATCTGAGCATTGATATCGTTCTGCAAAGCGGTGACATCATATTCTACTGCTATGGAATCAACGCTGTTGTAAATATCCATCAGGTCAGCAGGGTATTCGGATACATTGTTAGGCAGGACATGAATAGTGCCAAGCAGATACATCGAATTGCCGCTCTTAGGGTCGGTGACTTTCCACAGGGGAGGGTCTATCTTGGTATTCTTGATATATTTGGTTATATCAGCAGTTTCACCGTATGGGTTTGTGGGAACAGGGGATCCGACAGTTTCTTCCGAAGTCGGCTCACCTATTACCTGTGTTTCTTCAGCGGTGGTTTCGGGAACTTCTTCAGTGCTCTCTTCACTGCTTTCAGCGGTATCAGATGATACAGCCGAAGATTCACCTGCGGCAGAAGAGTCAGACTCGGTCTTTCCGCAAGATGCACATGAAACTGACATTATGATAGCCAGAACTGCTGCCAATACTTTCTTTTCCATAGATATTTTACTTTCCTTTCCTTATTAAAGGTACACGAATTGTACCTTTTGTATGATAGTACATTTAATTTATATATATAATATACAATTATTACCGCTAAAAGTCAATAAATAGAAAATATATTTAATCTTATATACACAATTATTGTGTTTTTTAACTTTATCTTTTGGGTTTCAGCTGATTATTTGTACATTTTAGTATAACTTTGTGATATATTACGATATTATCTTTGAACTGTGGTTTGGTGGCAGGTCTTTTTTGTCCATTTGATGGTCGGGGGTGAAATATTTTGGGATTTATGCGATGATATTGTATGTTTACATTCTTTAAGAACATATCGTTGTGTCGTGCTTAAGGTCCGTGAAGCACTTATAAGAACACCCACTGTAAAATCAGGCAATAAACCATATTCGATAAAAAAGACCTCAGTAACAAAGGTAATTCTCACCCTTAGTCACTGAGGTCTTTTTGCTATTATCTCTTTCTTCTAACTTTGTAAACTATGATTACAACAATCACAAGTACTGCGGCGATAATACCGCCGATCAGAACAGGCGTTTTAGTTCGTTTATGTGAATTTCCTTTTTCTATAACATTCACTTTAATCTCTGATTTTATGCTGCTGTTATCGCTTGATATTACATAAATCGTCGTAGTTCCGACAGACTTAGCAAGGATCTTGCCTGCTTTAACTTCGATTATATTGGTATCGTCCGAAACAAATTGTACCGACTTATAAGTTGCATTATCAGGAGAAACAGAATAGTCTAAAGCCATGTTATTGCCAACAACAATTTCTATCGAATCATTTGAACAGGTTATATTTGTAACAGGTGTATAAGTGTTTGAAGATTCGTTAAGAGATTTAGTGGCATCAATATTTCCGTCACCAGATTTATCGATTGTATAATTATTGTTAGAAATGTCGGTCGATAATTCTACTATGTCCTTATTTGATATAGGTTCATTATCAAAAGATCTTACTTTCAAATTATCAGAGCTATCTAAATGAGCAAGTTCGGCATTGACTATACCAGTATCAACAGCAACTATTTTCAAGTCAAGATCATCATCAGTAGACTGACAGATCACTTTCTCGTATTCATCAGTACAAGGATTGTAAACTACTGAAAACCTACCGTAGCTATTTGTTATATCGCTCTCTGTACCGTCTTTGAGTGTTACAACAAGTTCGTCGCCCTTATAAACATAAACGTCAAGGAGGGTGTGATTCGCCCTTTGTCGGGCTTCATGTACTGCCCTGACTGCGGATATAAGATGAAAATGAACAGAACTATGCACACCACAAAGAAGCGAGGTACTTACGAGACGGTCAGCTATCGCTGTGGTACTTATGTGAGAAGTGGAATGGACGGCTGCACTCCTCATTCTATTTTGGAAAGAGTTATTTCACAGGTCGTTGTTGACGATATTAGAGCAAAGGCAAGGCTTGCCGTTGAGGACGAGGACGCACTCCGTGAAGCCGTCCGCAAGCGCAGACAGGCTACTGCCGATGCGGAGAGTCAGCGCAATTTGAAAGAACTTCGTGAGGGTGAGAAACGGCTTGCACAGCTTGAAACGCTTATCAGCAAGACCTATGAAGAAAAACTCCTCGGTACTGTACCCGAAGAACTCTGCGTGAAAATGCTGAATCAGTATCTTGATGAACAGAAGATGCTGAGAGAGAAAGTCGCTGTACTGAAAGAAAAGTGTGAAAGTGCTGAACAGGCTGAAAAAGATGTTGACAGGTTCGTTGAAAACATCAAGAAGTATGTCGATATTCAGGAACTTACCCGTGAGACCTGTCTGGAACTTATTGAGTACATCGTGGTCGGAGACCGTCCCGAAAGTAAGGGCGAGGACAGGCAGATACACATCTTCTACAAGTTCCTTGATAAGGGGCTTACGGAGAAAAGAAACATTCTGCTGCCGCAGAATGTGGAGTAAAAATTATTTGGGTGTACTTTTATGGGGTTCTCCTCTTTCATTATAATTGCAACCGATGCGAACAGTATCACGGCAGATAATGCTGTACATACTATCCATGTGCTGCCACTCAGAAAACGCATAAGTAAAACAGAAGCATTGACGGCACTGTGATAGTAGATAAAGCCCAATATGATACCAACAATAAAAACAAGCAGTGTTGACAGACCTATTCCGTACAGCTGTGCCGTAGACAACACCTTAACAACGATTATTTGGTAAAGTTTGGACGGTTGGTTTTACAGCAATAAAACCGAAAGGACGAATACAAATGATTGATGCGATGTACAATATCAGACAGGGCGAGATCCACTCCGATGAGTTCTCTGACGTCTGCATACCGTTAGAAAATTCGCTCAGTGAGGAGCAAATTGATGTGTTCCACAAGATACTTGACTGCGTGAGCGAAACCGCCGCTGCTAAGATGAGAGCTGCTTACAAGGTCGGCTTCAAGGACGGTGTGGCTCTGATGAGAGAGGTTCAGGAGTAAGGAAATAACCGGTAAAGCCCGAATTTACGCTGAAATGTTTTTTGACGGTCAAGCTGAAAAGTGCTGTAATTAAGGTAATCGGAAGGCAGCCGTGTCTGCCTGATCCATATCCTACAGAAAGGGTGAGAGTTATGCTGAATGTAAAGCCTTGCTACGCTCCGCAGAATAATTGGGACAGTAATGATTATTATAGTCTGCACAGGTATCTGCACAGGCTTGTTACCCACGCTGACCGCAAGAGGGACGAGATCGCACAGCTTGATGTGCAGAGAATGTCCGATAAGACAAAGGTTCTGCTTTACTGTGTTATCAGCTACTATCACCTTGATAGGCTCTTTGAACTTTCTAATTTACGAGAACTTACGGAATGTCAGCCGCTTTCAGAACCGCTTGTACTGAGCGATCATGGGTTGAGAGAAGAAAATTTTTACTATAAAATGAATGTGATGTTCTGAGGTGTGTAATGATAGGAATTGAATGTACGCTTGATGATTTCAAAGACGCACTTGAAGCATAGAATGAAAAATTGAAAACCCATCATATCACCATTGAGATCAGAGCTATCGGCGGTTTTGCGATGCTTTACAACTAACTCCGCAGCGGCGGTTATACGATGAACGTAGATACAGCAACAAGGGATATGACAGAAGAAGTTCAGGCATTGATCCGTGAGGTCGCTGATGAAAAAGGACTTGACGAGGATTGGATCAATAACGATTACTACGGTCTGCCGGAGGTCACGGAAATTATCGGCAATCTGGAATGGATAACGGATAACAGCTATTCCAATATCATGCTTTATATCGCCAAGATAGAGAGTCTGCTCCTGCTGAAAGTATGTGCAGTCCACTTTGCAGGCTTAGTGCCGAGAATCACCGACAAGACAGACGTGCTTGATATTCTTGCTTTCCTCGTTATCCATACGATAGAGGAAGTCAAGAAAAACCGTCTGACTAAGGATATTGAAAAGAAATACCCGAGATGCTTTGAGTTTTTGAAGAATACAGAAAAATGTTAAGAATCTTTTATGGCAGATGCTTCATTTTTATGGAGCGTCTGCTTTTTTATTACAGCTTTTCAAAAGTTAAAGACTTGTTAAGAATTTCTGTGCTATAATCAAAGCATAGAGAATACCGATACAAGATACGGAGGAATGCACTATGTTTTGGAGAATACTGAAAAAAGATCTGAAACGCAAGAAAACCATGAATATCATTTTGCTGCTGTTCGTGATACTGTGTTCGATGCTTGCGGCGGCAAGTCTGAACAATATCATTGCAGTGACGGGCGGCATTGAACACTTCATAAAAATTTCCGATGCGCCTGATGTCATGATAATTATGCCGCTTGACCAGGAGCTTGACAAGGAACTCATTACTCTCCCTGAAGTGGGTCATTTGAAGGTGGAGGAGATGTTCTATCTTACTTCGGATCATCTCAAGCTCAACGGTGAAAAGCACAAAGACCTTATCACCGGAACAGGTTTTATTTCCGGCAAGGAATTTGGCTGCAAATATTTTGATGATGAGGATCGGGAAATAACAGGCGTTCCTGAGGGCGGCTTCTACTGCACAAAGAATTTCCTTCAGGGTGCTGATTTTAAAAAGGGAGATATCCTTACTGTCACTACAGACGAAGGCACTTTCGATCTCAGGTTTGAGGGAATATACAAAACAGCCGCCCTTGACACTAATAATTCTTCCTCACCCTATATTATACTCAATGGCACTGACTGGGATAAAATGAACAAGGCAGCAACAGCTTCTGCTTTCACGAAAGCAAAGATCCTGTATGTGAAGACCAATGATCCGGATGCGGTCATATCTGCGGCTGCCGAGACGGAGGGTATTTCCTGCTACACAAGGGATACGTTCAAAAAAAATTTCATGTATGATATGATCACAGCTTACATACTGCTGGCGGCTTGTGTGATCCTCATGGCAGCGGCGTTTGTGACACTCCGCTTTGCCATTGGCTTTACGATATCGGAGGAATTTCGTGAGATAGGCGTTATGAAAGCGGTGGGCATTCAGAACAGCGGTATCCGCAGTATTTATATCACAAAATATGCAGCGATCTCTTTGATAGGCTCAGTTATCGGATATGCAGCCTCAATACCCCTCAGCAGTTATCTTCTGAAATCGGTACAAGGGAGTATCGTATTCAACGGAAACAACACCATGATCGGCATTGCCGGTTCTGCCGCAGTAATTGTGCTGATACTGTTATTCAGCTACGGCTGTACAAGAGGAATCAATAAAATGTCTCCAATTGATGCAGTGCGCAGCGGTCAGACGGGAGAACGTTTCGGGAAACGAAGCGTGATACATCTGGGTCGCTCCAAGCTCCCTGCAACGGTCTTTATGGCTCTCAATGACGTTCTCAGCGCACCGAAGCAGTTTGCGATTATCACAGTGGTGTTCACGCTATGCGTACTGATGATGACCGTCATGTCCAACATGGCAAATACACTGTCCAGCGACAAACCGATCTTTCTGTTTGGTATTCCTGTTGAAACAGATGCTTCTATCCTTGACAATGATATTTCCGGCAATGATGCGATCAAACAAGCCCTTGGAGAATTTATCACATCCAATGACGGCTGGAAGTCTCTTGTGAAAGAAACGGAAAAGATGCTTGATGAGAATGGTATGCCGGGAAAAGCCACCGTAACAATGAGCTGTCTGTACACCACTGTACACGGTGACAAAAGTGTCGGCATCTCCTACCATGTCACAAGGAACACACCTGCGGACAAATTTATTTACGATGAAGGCACTGCTCCAAGGAAACCCGATGAAGTCGCTTTGACCGCTGCTGCAATGGAAAAACTGGATGCCAAAATTGGCGACAGGATCAAGATCAATACGGGCGGAAAAGAAGAAGAGCTTATCATTACAGGAACATTCTCTACCTTTATGATGGGCGGCTTGGCTGCCCGCCTTTGTGAAGATGCAGAGCTAAATCTGGAGAAGATCAATAATAACATGGGTATCCAGATAGAGTTTGATGATTCACCGAATGAGGAAGAAATCGGAAGAAGAATAGAAAAGCTCAAAGATGTAACAGGTACCGAAAAGATATACTCCAATGCACAGATGGTAGAGACCTTTACCGAAATGTCCGGCACACTGAACAGCGTCAAGCAGATGATGATGCTCATGACTGTGATCGTAACGGCGCTGATCGTGATACTCATGGAGCGCAGCTTCATCTCAAAGGAAAAGAGCGAGATCGCACTGATGAAGGCGGTGGGCTTTCAGAATGGCTCTGTGATCGGACAGCATACTCTGCGTTTCGTTATGACAGCAGTCATTGCGGTAATTCTTGCATCTGTGATCGTACTTCCGATGAGTAAGGCTCTTCTCACATTTGTTTTTGCTCAGATCGGAAGCGTTTCTTCAACAGGAATAGCTTTTGATGCAGTGGAGATATTTGCCGTTTGTCCTGCCATTCTGATCGGTGTGACAGTAATTGGCACGTTTCTGACCGCACTTTATACGAAAACCATCAAGGCAAGCGATACCGCTTCCATTGAATAAGGAGGATATTATCATGAATACCGTTTTACAGACAAAGGGACTTTGCAAGACTTATATAGTGAACAAGCGTCAGAACAACGTACTGAAAAATATCGACCTGACTATTTTCGAGGGCGAAATGGTAGCGATCATGGGACCGTCCGGCTCCGGAAAATCCACGCTGCTGTACTGCGTTTCGGGAATGGACAGAGTGACCGCAGGCGAGGTCGTTTTCAACGGCAAAGAAACCGCAAAGCTCTCGGACAAGGAGCTTGCACGGCTCAGACTCGATGAAATGGGCTTTATTTTCCAGCAGATGTATATGATGAAAAATCTTTCGGTGCTGGATAACATCATTCTGCCTGCTGTGAAATCCAAGAAAAACACCGAAAGCCGCAAGGAGACTGAGGAGCGCGGGCGGCAGCTCATGCGCAGGCTCGGCATTGACGATGTGGGAGATAATGACATCAACGAAGTGTCGGGCGGTCAGCTGCAAAGGGCGTGTATCTGCCGCAGTATGATAAATTCACCGAAGATGATTTTTGCCGATGAACCTACAGGAGCGCTGAACCGTTCCAGCTCTGATGAGGTCATGAACGAGCTTTTGTCCCTCAACCGTGATGGTACGACGATCATGTGCGTGACACACGATCCCAAAGTAGCCGCCAAATGCAGCCGTATTCTGTATATTGTTGACGGCGGTATCATGGGAGAAAAGGAAATGGGACACTTTGACGGCGGAGAAAAGGAACTGCGTGACCGTGAAAGAGAACTGAATAACTGGCTGATGGAACAGGGCTGGTGATACTTGTAATATTGCCGCCGATATGGTACAATAGTGGTAGGTGGTGATTTTTTATGACCGATATTCTGATCGTTGAGGACGATAAGGAACTAAGCTCACTGCTGACGGATTTTCTCCGTGCGGAGGGGTATACCGTGTCAGCGGTGGAAAACGGTGAGCGTGCCGTGGAGCTTTTTGAGCGATACGGTACAAGGCTCGTGGTGCTGGACATCAATCTGCCTGATATGAATGGTTTTGCCGTATGTTCCAAGCTGCGTGAGAATGCCGATACTCCCATACTTATCGTCAGTGCAAGGACAGACAAGGAAGATAAGCTGAACGGATTGGACTTAGGGGCTGACGATTACATCGAGAAGCCCTATGATATAGATATTCTGCTTGCAAAGATCAAAGGTATTTTCAAGCGACGGTATCAGCGGAGTATGCTCTCCGCAAGCGGTGTGACGCTTAATCTTGCAAATAAGACCGCAGAGATCGACGGCAATCCTGTACAGCTTTCCGCAAAGGAATTTGACTTATTGGCACTCCTCATCGAGAATCAGGGCAAGGCTCTGAAAAAGGAGTACCTGTTTTCGACAGTATGGGGCAGTGACAGCGATTCGGAGTTTCAAACTCTCCATGTGCATATCAACCGTCTGCGGCAGAAGCTGGGCGATGATCCGAAAAATGCCAAGCGTCTGCTGACTGTCTGGGGGGTGGGGTATAAATTCGTATGAGGGCGTTCAAAAGGCTGTGTATTGCAGTGCTTACGATATTTCTGATACTTGCGGCGGTGCTGAATATCGTCATGTTACAGAATCGGAAATATGCTGACGGTGGGTACCGTGTAGAAGCAAAACGTCTTGCGGACGAGATAGCTGAAACAGGCAGCTATGACCTCGCAGACTATCCCCATCTCACAGGGGTGTATACGGGCGATGATCTCTACAAAAGCGATGAACACTATGTCATCATAGAAGCAAACGGAACGCTGTACCGTGTGGAATACTCGCTCGGTAACGATGATAGCTTATTGATCGCTGCAAATTGTATTTTGGGTGTCCTGTTTTTGCTGTTATGCGGTGTATTTGCATATATCTGGCATAATGTGATACAACCCTTTGGCAGCTTAAACGATGTCCCACAGGAGCTTGCAAGGGGCAATCTTGCAGTACCGATACCCGAACAGAAAAGCCGTTTCTTCGGAAAATTCACATGGGGTGTAAATCTGTTGCGTGAAAAGATCGAGGACGACAGAAAGAAGGAGATTTCCATGCAGCGTGACAAAAAGCTGCTGCTGCTCTCCCTCTCTCATGACATCAAAACGCCGCTCTCTGCGATCAAGCTGAATGCAAAGGCGCTTGCAAAGGGAATATACAGCGACGAGGAAAAACGCCGAAGTGCCGCAGAGAGCATCAATGCCCGTGCGGACGAGATCGAACAGTTTGTCAGTGAGATCACAAAAGCGGCAAGTGAGGACTTCATGAGCTTTGAGGTCACGCAGGGTGAAGAATTTCTAAGTGCAATTATTTCAAAAATCAGCGCAAGATATGCCCCTCAGCTCAGTCTTTCGGGAACAGAATTTGTCATACACAAATATGATGACTGTATTCTCTCCTGCGATGCTGACCGCTTGGCTGAATGTCTGCAAAACCTGATCGAAAATGCAATCAAATACGGTGACGGCAGACGTATAGAAATAAATTTTGATAAAATGGACGGCTGTGAGCTTATCACAGTGACAAACACAGGCTGTACCCTTGAAGAAAAGGAACTTCCGCAGATATTCGGGAGTTTTCATCGTGGCAGCAATGCCGATAAGATACAAGGCAACGGGCTGGGACTGTTCATCTGCAAACGCCTCATGTCGCTCATGGGCGGAGAGGTCTATGCCGAAATACATGAGGATTGTTTTAGTGTAACGCTGGTTGTAAAGTTAGCGTAAACACGATTTCAAACAATTGACCAAATAAACGTTCAAGCAGGGAATGATATATCATGGATCATAGTACACTCAATACTTCGGCAAAATGGAAGAAGATATTTTGCCTTATCATGCTGTTTTTCTATTTCAGCAATATCAGCGTACCACTTGGCATTCCTGTCATAGACACTATACGGGATATATTGAATATTCTTCTTGTCATTGTAATGCTTCCTGATATTGCAGGTGAAGCAAAGAAATTTAGAGATAATAAGAAAAGTCTGCTGCTTATCCCGCTCGGTGCAGTTATGATCATCGGCTTGCAGGGTATCCTGTGGGACAACATCATAATGGGCATAATAAGATCTGCCATTGGTATCACAGCAGACAATGCCAATACGACCAATGTTACAGAGATGATAAAAAAATCTCCGATATTCATGGGATTCATGGCTTGTATCTATGGTCCGGTGCTGGAGGAACTTCTGTATAGATATACAGCTTTTGGAATGCTATATGGGAAGAACAGGTTTTGGGCATATATTTTACCTTCTCTGTTGTTTGCTTTCCAGCATGTTGCCGAAGCCGGTATATGGGGAGGAGATACAGCTCAGCTTATCAATATGCCCGGCTATATCATAGCAGGGCTGATCTTTGCCTTTCTTTATGCAAGATCAAAGAACATCTGTGTACCGATAGGAGCGCATATCCTCACAAACTCTTTTGGTCTGTTGATGATGCTGAAGTAATCAGGTATTATGATGTAATGGCAATAAACCATAGCCTACTGGCGCACTCACTTTCCGTTCCACATAAGTTGATATTATGATTATGGCGCGCGCCGAAATCAGTGGATACCCTAATGGAACTGAATAACAGACAAAGACCTGAGATTTGCTCACACAAGCACTTCTCAGGTCATTTCTTTTCAGGCGGTTAGTTTTTCCGCTCCGTAAGCTCAGACGGCTCTGAGAGGCATTTCCGTTCGCCTGACGGTCAAGCAGAGGTCGGCTCTGCGATCCCGTGTTCCGCTTCATACTCTCTGACACGGCGGTAAAAAGTGTTATGCCGACCGCATGAACAAGTTCACGCTAACCATTCTCTGCATAAAGTCACGCCCCGTGATGCTCTTGGACTTTCATTCCCCATAAAGCTGACCGAACCTCGTCCAGTCGATCGGGGTGAGCTTTCTGCCTGTGTACTTGCCCTGAGCCTTTGCAATCTCGATGCCCTCACGCTGTCGCTGTTTGAGCTGTTCACGTTCCAATTGTGAGAGGGCAGCGAACACGGTCAACATGAATTTGCTCGTAGGCGTGTCGGTGTCGATGTTCTCCTTGTGGCTGATGAGTGTTACTCCCTTTTCGGTGAGCGTGTCGATGATGTTTAGCAATTCCTTTCTTTCTCCCACCAGCCTGTTCGTTCTGTAAGGTTATCTGACTTTCACGCTTCCGATGTTCCTGCTGTGAAAATCTGTCCGCTTCTTGTCCATTCAGATCAATAAGAAATGAGGTTGCTTTTTCGGGGGCGGTGTGATATAATTTAGGGGTAAGAGTAGGTATATGGCTTTCTTGCACAAACCTCGTAATTTACTTTTCCAAAACAGAAAGGTCGGATAAATGTGAATATTATTGCTATGACTTGTATGTGCGTAGATGTTTTTGATGATACCGGAGAGATCCGTCCCGGTGGTGAAGCATTGAATTTTGCTGCAATTGCATCAAAATACAATCATATTTCAGTTGATCTTCTTGGTGCAATTGGTGACGATGATTATGGTAAGGCAATATTGAAATCTATTGAAAATAAACCTATCAACAAAGAGTTT
>Ga0129310_1001212_pt1 | contig 23774 bp, 21 predicted proteins | sample Go1ome_2_FD_94433 | JGI IMG/M metagenome (GOLD analysis project Ga0129310, IMG submission 94433) | Western lowland gorrila individual fecal microbial communities from Wisconsin, USA - Go1022A metagenome | ecosystem: Host-associated > Mammals > Digestive system > Large intestine > Fecal | place...
ACTTCCATCAGCCAGTGCCAGAACTTCTGGACCCCTGCTGAGGCATTCGGTCAGGAGATCATCGCAGGCACCTGCACAAAGGATAACCTCCAGGAGAAGCTGGACGCGTTCGTTGAGGCAGTCCTTGCAACCCTCGGCTGATAAACCGAACTTCATAAAGATCCACCATTAAGTAAATAGATTTCTCCCAGTTCCAAATTGCGGGCGGCGATCCCGCCCGCATGACGGAACAGCTTTATGCAGTTTCAATGCTTCCTGGATATTTGACACACGCTGGCGATAGATGTATAATATTATGCGGCGCGTCATAAACCTCCTCCCGACAGGCTGCATTGAAACTGCACAAAGCACAAAGGCAGCTGAGGCTGCAGATTCCACTTCAAGGAGGTAACTGCAATGACAAGTCTTGATTATTATGTTCTCCCGTGGTACAAAAAAATACTTGTTAAGATCGCAGGATTTTTTGCAGCCATCGGAAAAGGTATCGCCGAATTCATTATCAACATACCCGGCGCTTTATGGCGCTTCATTAAAATGGCAGGCAGGGGCTTCGCATGGCTGGGAAGCACGTTCGTGCGTGGTGATATCCTCACCAAGCTATCGTACATAGTCATGGGCGCGGGCAGTCTGTTCCGCGGTCAGATAATTAAGGGACTGATGTACCTTGCTTCGGAGGTTGCTTATCTCGGATTCATGATCGATTCCGGCTTTGGCTTCATCGCCGGACTGAGAACTCTCGGAACCGTGCAGCGCGGCTGGTACTTTGACGAGGAACTTGGCATAGACGTTATGCGCGAGAACGGCGACAACTCCATGCTGATACTGCTTTATGGCATATTCACGCTGTTCATCACCGCAGTTTTCATAATCCTGTGGGTACAGAACATAAAATCCTCCGAAACCGCGCAGAAGCTCAGGAAATCCGGAAAGAAGCTGCCTGGCTTCGTGGACGACGTAAAGTCCCTGCTCGACGAGCAGTTCCACAAGACGCTTCTGTTCGTGCCGGTCGCAGGCGTCGTGGTATTCACAATAGTTCCGTTGGTGTACATGATATCACTGGCGTTCACCAACTACGACAAGAACCACCAGGTTCCCGCTAACCTGTTCACCTGGATAGGCTTCGATAACTTCAAGGTTATCCTCGGCAGCGATTCCACCATCGGCAACACATTCTGGCCAGTCCTCGCGTGGACGCTTGTATGGGCAGTACTGGCAACGTTCCTCAACTACTTTCTCGGAATAATCCTGGCAATGCTAATCAATAAGAAGGGCATACGCTTCAAGTCCTTCTACAGAACGCTCTTCGTGCTCGCGATAGCTGTTCCGCAGTTCGTTTCGCTGCTGGTCATGAAGAACGTCCTCGCTGAGGCGGGACCTGTGAACGTGCTTCTCCAGGAGCTTGGCTGGATATCCTCTCCGCTGCCGTTCTTCACCGACCCGATGTGGGCGAGAGTGACAGTCATTATCGTTGACCTGTGGATAGGCATTCCGTACACGATGCTGATAGTTTCCGGTATCCTTATGAATATCCCGGAGGATCTGTACGAGGCTGCAAGGATAGACGGCGCTTCACCGTTCGTCATGTTCACAAAGATCACGATGCCCTATGTGCTGTTCGTGACCACTCCGTACCTCATCACACAGCTTGTCGGCAACATCAACAACTTCAACGTCATCTACTTCCTCACCGGCGGTACTCCGGCGACACTGGATTACTACCAGGCAGGAAAGACAGACCTGCTTGTAACATGGCTCTACAAGCTGACTGTAAACTCCAGAGACTACAGCTACGCGGCGACCATAGGCATTCTGGTATTCATCATCTGCTCGCTGCTTTCGCTGATTACATTCCGCAGATCTGCGTCCTATAAGAATGAGGAGGCGTTCCAGTAATGAAAGAGACAAGAACAGTATCGCGTTCCTACCGCAGACAGCAGCGCACGATCAACATCGTGATCCAGATCGTCCTGTTGATACTGGGTATCATGTGGATACTCCCTCTGCTGTGGATAATCCTTACGTCGTTCCGCGCAGAGCCGGGTTCATACACAAGCTATTTCTGGCCGAAGGGCTTTACGCTGGATAACTACACAAGACTGATCTTCGAGGATCAGCAGTTCAAGTTCTCACAGTGGTTCATCAATACGTTCATCGTTGCGGTCATTTCCTGCGTTGGTTCGACTTTCATCGTGCTGGCTGTATCCTATGCGCTCAGCCGTCTGAGATTCAAGATGAGAAAGCCGATGATGAACGTGGCGCTTATTCTCGGCATGTTTCCGGGCTTTATGTCCATGGTAGCCATTTACTACATTCTCAAGGGTCTTGGTCTGACTGAAAATCCGCTCGTGTGCCTGACGCTTGTGTATATCTGCGGCTCCGGGCTTACCTACTACATTGCAAAGGGATTCTTCGACACGATCCCGAAATCCCTTGACGAATCCGCGTACCTTGACGGCGCAACGCGGTCACAGGTATTCTTCCACATCACTATCCCGCTTTCCAGACCGATAATCGTATATACGGTGCTCACAACGTTCATGGCTCCCTGGGTGGATTACATCTTTCCGAGCATGATATGCGGCGCGAATTACGACAGCTACACCGTTGCGCTCGGAATGTTCAAGATGCTGGAACGTGAGTTTATAGGAACATATTACACTCAGTTTGCTGCGGCGGCAGTGCTCGTATCCATACCGATCGGCGCGCTGTTCATCGTAATGCAGAAGTACTATGTCGGCGGCGTTACCGGCGGCGCAGTCAAGGGTTAAAAAACCATATAACCGGAGGATCTCATGGCAGTTAAGAACGTGACAATACAGGATATCGCCGACAGGCTCGGCATGGCTAAGAGCACCGTATCAAAGGCGCTCTCCGGGGCGACTGACATCAGTGAAAAGACCCGGGAGCGCGTGCTCGGCTGCGCCAGTGAGATGGGATATCAGGTAAAGACTCACCGCGCTTCTTACACGAAATCCATAGTTGTGTTCATCTATGGAAGTATCCACTATGACAAGGTGGATCAGTTCGGCTATGAGATCATTCTGGGATTGCAGGCTGCTGCTGCGGAGCACGGTATCGGCGTGAACATCACTGCGATAAGCGACGCGGAGCTGAAAAGCGGCAGCTATTATTCCATCGTATCCTGCGGAAACTGCGAGGGCGCAGTATTCCTGGGATTCAAGCCGCATTCGGTATTCATTGATCACGTCCGCAGCATGAATATCCCGCTGGTGGTGCTTGATAACAACGTTGACTATCATCTGGCGGCGCGCGTCGGCTGCGACAACGCCGGGGGTATCCGCCAGCTTGTGCGCTACCTCTGGACAAAGGGACACGACCGCATAGGCTTCCTGGGCGGTGAGGAGGACAGTATTGTCACCATCGAGCGCCGCCGGGCTTTTTCCGACTCACTCAAGGAACTTGGTCTTGATGAAATTCCCGGTGCCGTGAAGTACGGTCACTTCTCCGCCCGCGGAACCAAAAAATGCATTCTTGAGATAGCGCAGACCGGAGTTACGGCAGTTGTATGCATAAGCGATCTGCTTGCCTGCACAGCGGTGCAGGAGCTGACGAAAGTGGGGTACACAGTCCCCGGAGATATCAGTATCACCGGATACGATAACCTTCCGCCATCCGAGTACTCTCAGCCGCGCATAACCACGATGTTCCAGAACCGCATACACATCGGAAAGACTGCGTTCTTCATGCTTCAGCAGATGAACAACGGAATTTCACTTGACGTGGTACAACTTCGCCCGGAGCTTATCGAAAGGGAGTCGGTAAGGCTCATAGAATCGCGCGTTCTCCCGGAGGTAGACGAATGAGAAAGCCACCATTTTCAATTTCAGCCGCGGCCGCTGTTACGGCGGCGGCTCTTCTTCTGTCCGGGTGCAGCGCTCCGGAGGAAACTATGACTGAAAACACGCATACCTATCAGTATGAACATGAACTGAATATCATCGACGACAACTACCGCAACTATTACCAGGTGTTCGTTTATTCGTTCTGCGACAGCAACGGCGACGGGATAGGCGATCTCGCCGGAGTGACCTCAAAGCTGGATTACATACAGAACATGGGATTCAACGGGATATGGCTTTCGCCGATTATGCCGTCCGATTCCTACCACAAGTACAGCGTCAATGATTACTACGCCATCGACGAGCAGTACGGCACGATGGAGGATTTTGAGGAGCTTGCCGCCGAGTGCAAAAAGCGCGGTATAAAGCTGCTGATAGACCTTGTGATGAACCACAGTTCCAACGAGCATGAGTGGTTCAGGCATGCTTCACAGAGCCTGCGCAGCGACCCCTGCGGCGCCGCAGAGGATGAGCCGTGCCTTAACGGCGGCATATGCCCGATCCATGACCCATATATTGATTACTACTACTTTGCGGACGAAAAGCCCGCAGGAACGAACACATGGTATCAGACCGGCTCGCACTGGTATGAAGCAGTATTCTCAGAGCGCATGCCGGAGCTGAATTTAGACAATCCCGCAGTGCGCGGGGAGTTCGAGAAGATAGCTGATTTCTGGCTGGAAAAGGGCGCGGGCGGCTTCCGTCTGGACGCGGTAAAGGAGTATTTCAGCGGAAATCCGGATAAGAACATCGAGGTGCTGGAGTGGTTCATGAAGCACTGCAAATCCGCCGACCCGGAGTGCTACGTCGTCGGGGAGGTATGGGAAAGCTTCACGACCTACACGAAGTACTATAAATCCGGTATCGACAGCGTATTCGGATTCACGATGGCGGAGGAGGACGGGAAGATTGCAAAGACGATAAATGCTTCCGGCTCGGCGAATTCAGTCAAGTCCTTTGCGCAGGCGATGGTGACGATAGAGCAGAAGCTCGCGTCCTACAGCGATACCGCGATAGACGCGCCGTTCATCGGCAATCACGACACCAACCGAGGCGCCGGGATTTTCGGCTATGACGAAACTAAGATAAAGGCGGCGGCTGGGCTGCTGCTCACGATGTCAGGTTCTCCGTTCGTTTATTACGGCGACGAGATCGGGCTGTCCGGCAGCGGACGCGACGAAAACAAGCGCGCCCCGATGATATGGGACGGCGACGGCACGGGACTTACCTACGGCCCGCCGAATATGGAGCGCCAGGAAAACCGCTTCGCTGACGTGCAGACGCAGCTTGCGGACGAAAATTCGATTCTGAATTATTACAAGCGTGCGCTGAGGATACGCAATGAAAATCCCTGCATAGCCCGCGGAACGACTGAGGTACTGAACCTGCCGGGGCAGGATATCGCGGCGGTGCGCCGCGCATGGAACGGCGAAAGCATAGTGATAGTCTACAATTATTCCGACGAAGCCGCCGTAGTGACGGAGCTTGACGGGCTTTCCGGAATGCAGCTGCGCGGGTATCTCACAACAGACGCCGCGCAGGAAGTCACTCTTGGCGATGGGCTGAACATGCCCGCCTACAGTATAGCGTTCCTCACTGAAAAATAACTTTGGAGGTAATCATGGATAAAATGCCCGACTTTGATCTGATCGACAGGGAATACGCGTACGACGGAGAACTCGGCGCGCTGTATTCACAGGCACAGACTACATTCCGGGTGTGGTCTCCGATGGCTGACGGGGCGTCAGTGAAGCTGTATCACAGCGCGAAGTCCTTTTCGCCGTACTCCGTGGTTGAAATGCAGAAAAACGGCGGCGTGTGGGAGGCAACAGTCCCCGGCGACCTGCACGGGATATTCTATACATATGAGTTCAACTCAGCCGGGAGCAAACGCGAAACGATAGACATTTATGCGCGCTCCGCCGGAGCGAACGGCGTACGCGGAATGGTCGTGGATCTCTCGCGCACTGACCCCGACGGCTGGGACGGCGACCGCCCGGTGAAGCTGGACAGCTACACGGACGCTGTGATATATGAGCTTCACGTGCGGGATTTTTCGTCCGACAAGAGCGGAAATTTCAGGCTGCGCGGCAAGTTCGGGGCGTTCTGTGAAAAGGGCGTAACCAACGGATTAAGCGACGTCATCGGACTGGATTACATCGCGGCGCTCGGAGTTACGCATATCCACCTGCTTCCGGTGTTCGATTACCAGACTATCGACGAGGACGATCCGGACTCCGGCTTCAACTGGGGCTACGACCCGCTGAATTACAATATCCCTGAGGGAAGCTACACCACCGACCCGAATAACGGAACGCAGCGCGTCAAGCAGTTCAAGGAGCTTATCCATGCGGCTCACCAGAAGGGGATAGGCGTGATAATGGACGTGGTTTACAACCACACCTACAGCACCGATAATTCTCCGTTCACAAAGACATTTCCGGAATATTATTACCGCCACAACGCTGACGGCAGCCTTTCCAACGGCTCCGCCTGTGGGAATGAATTCGCGAGCGAGCGCGCAATGGCAAGCCGCTTCATCGTGGACAGCCTGTGCTACCTCGCGGAGGAATACAAGCTTGACGGCTTCCGGTTCGATTTAATGGGACTTCTGGATATCCGGACGCTTAACGAAGCCGCTGAGAAGCTGCGTGCGATAAATCCGTCCGTTATTCTGTACGGCGAGGGCTGGACAGGCGGCGCAAGCCCGCTTCCCGAGAAGCTCCGCGCGATGAAGAAGAACGCGGTGGAGCTGCCGCAGTACGCGATGTTCAGCGATGATTTCCGCGACGGCGTGAAAGGCTCTGTATTCGCCGACGATGGCTGCGGCTACGTAAACGGCAGGGCAGAGGAGCTTTCGGAGCTGATGAAATCGGTTATCTCCGCCGGGATTTATCGTCCCGATGTTGAGCGCGATGAAACCGAGTGCTGGACGGACACGCCGCAGCAGAACGTGAATTACGTTGAAGCCCACGACAACCTTACGCTTTTCGATAAGCTGCGGCTTTCAATGCCCGGAGCCTCCGAGGAGGAGCAGATATCGGCGGATAAGCTGGCGGCGGCGCTGGTTTTCCTGTCGCAGGGAATACCGTTCATGCAGGCGGGGCAGGAGCTTCTGCGGAGCAAACCGTCACCGGACGGTGGATATGTCCATGACAGCTATAATTCGCCGGACAGCGTGAACAGCATTAAGTGGAATGACGTTACGATACACCGCAGCGTGATGGAATATTACCGCGGACTTATTGCGATAAGGAAGCGTTTCCCGGAATTCCGCATGAGAACCTCCGGTGAGATAATCAGCGGCGTAAAGTTCGAGAAGCTTGGCGGCGGAGCGCTGGCAGTACGTTACGGCAACAAGTTCGTTATGGTAGTGAATCCCGGTGAAAGCCCGATGGAATACGACCCGGGCAGACCGGCGGATATCTACGCGGACAGCAAAAAGGCTGACTCCCAGCCGCTGTATCAGTCGGACGGAGCGATCAGTGTAAAGCCGAGCAGTATAATACTTGCGGGTTTCTGATTATAAATAAAAAAGACGGGGACTGAGCAGCATTCAGTCCCCGTTATTTCATAGAAACAGGGCTGCGAGTATATCGCAGCCCTGCTGATATTATGTGAATTAATGCTCGATGCCCGCAGCGTCCTTGTCGCGGAGTGTGAATGCTCCGACAAGGTTCTTGAGGGTGGCAGCCTGTGCGGAAAGCTCCTCGGAAGCTGCCGCAGATTCCTCTGCGGTCGCGGAGTTGGTCTGAACGACATTGGATATCTGCTCGATACCGATGGAGATCTGCTTGATGGAATCAGCAGCCTCGCGGGTAGAATCGGAGATACGGCGATTCAGCTCGGAAGCTTCGTTTGCGGAGGATACAACAGAGGTCATTGCTTCTGCTGCTTCGTTTACGAGAGTGTTGCCGTGTTCGATGGCTGTAACAGTGCCTTCGATCATGGAGGTGGTGTTCTGAGCTGCCTCAGCGGACTTCGCAGCAAGGTTGCGTACCTCGTCTGCTACGACTGCAAAGCCCTTGCCGGCTTCGCCTGCTCTTGCAGCTTCGATAGCGGCGTTAAGTGCAAGAATATTGGTCTGGAATGCGATGTCCTCAATGGTCTGAATGATTTTCTTTGTTTCGTCGGAGGAGGTGCTTATCTCGTTCATTGCAGTGATAAGGCTCTCCATCTTCTCGGAAGCTTCGCTGATCTTTTTTTCTGCCTCAACGGTCTTGCCGCTGGCGGAATCCGCGTCGGTGGAGTTCTGACGGATCATATCGGATACAACGCTGATGGTAGCCGCAAGCTCCTCAACGGAGGAAGCTTGCTCGGTAGCGCCCTGGGACAGAGCCTGCGCGCCTGCGGAAACCTGCTCGGAACCAGCAGCGACCTGGTCGGAGGCGGTGTTGATATTGCCCATTGTTGCACTAAGCTTGTGGTTGATATCGCGGAGATATGTAAGCAGCTTTCTGAAATCACCTACATAGAAGTGCTCGCCCTGTGCGGTGTGTACATTCAGATTTCCGCCTGCCATGGATTCCAGGATACGTCCGATATCGCCGATAATGTTGTTGAGCGTGTTGACAACAGACTTGGAAGCCTCGGAAAGTCTGCCGGTCTCGTCCTGGCTGTGGATCTCAGTAACAGGGCTGGCAAGATTGCCTTTGGCAAGCTTTTCAATACGCTCAGTGCAGATCCTTACGGAGCTGCCGATGTTTCTGCCAAGACGGACAGAGATAACTACTGCAACTGCGCATGAAACGACCAGAAGAACAGCGGTCATGAAGATGGAACGCTCAGTGCTTTCGATGAAGTCGGATTTCGGTGCATACACGGCCATTGACCATCCGTCGGTGCCCTTGATGGCTGTGTATGCGATGTACTTGCTCTGACCGTTCAGAGTGTAGTCATTGAAACCGGAGTTGCCGGCTCTCATTTCCTGATGGCATTTTGCCAGGGTCGCGTAACCAGCCTGACCTGTTGTGTCTGCTGCCGCGAGAGCTTCGATGTTCTCGCCGTTCTTTACGATATTGCTGTCGATGTCTGCGATGGTATCGCCGTTCTTGTTGATGATGTAGGCTCTGCAGTTTTCGCTTATCTTGATATCTCTTACGATATCATTCAGGAACTCGGTATCCGGAACCAGAATGATACAGCCGGCAGGTTCACTGCCCATTATGCCGTCTTTCCAGACAGGAGCTGCGATGATGACCATAATTTCCCCGGTAACGCGGGAAACCATAGGACTGGTTATGGTGACACTGCCGTTCATGGCATTCTTGAAGTATTCTCTGTCAGAGTAATTGTTGCCGTCCAGGCAGTCGCCGTTAGGCTTGATGAGATTGCAGTTCTGCAGCTCATGCTGAGTTATGGTCTGCTGCATAAGCTCGCTTATTTCGCTGTCTGTGGTGTTGGGGTCAGAAAGCTGCGGTGTTGTGCCAAGCTCCCTTGCGATGTTGGAATAGGATCTGATCTCCCAGTAGGAACGGTCTGACGCTATCTGTACCGCAGCAGTCATGCTGCTCTGTACCATTTCGACTGTACTGTTGTAGCTCATGACGCATGCAAACGTGCCCAGCACCAGCAGCGATATACTAACTGTGAGTATACAGCTTACCAGTATTTTCATACCTATTGATTTCATTATTAACCTCCCTATGATCAGAACTGCAATTACAGTAGCCTGCCTGCACTATACAGACGGTTGAGCGTAATTACCTGATCATACTTTAATTATAGCACAAAATAATTTGCAAATCAAGCGTTTTTGCTGAATTTTGGGAGATTATGTGTTAATAATTTTACTAAAATATTAATGCATTTTTTGGGACTATATATAGTAGGTCGGATACACTAATTACAAATCATGTAAATTGATCTGGATATTCTGCTCAGGTGCGTTATAATCGGCGGTTTCGGGTATCTCGTTTTTGGATATGCGGAAGTCTATCCCCGCTTTTCGCGCCTGGGATTTCTGATGATCCCTGGGGATATTGTATAATTTTCCGTCCTTGATGAAATGCGCTCCGGTCTGGTGGAAGGAGAACGGGACATTCTTTTCCACGCACTGCCGCCGCAGGTCGAGTATCCAGGAGTAATCGCAGCAGCGCGCGTCAGCTCCGGATTCTCCTCCGGCGGAGACCTCTTCGATCGAGCCGTCCAGGTATTCTGTGACCTCCAGCTGCTCCAGGAGCGGCGCGGCTATTATCGACCGGTGCTTTATAGGCAGCGCACGGAATATCGGCAGGCGGTGATCGGCGCGGTCCTGATTTTCAACGGTACAGCCGATGAGTACGTTCTCGTAGCCGTCGCCCCAGTCTGGTGGCAGGCACTGCTCCAGGCGGTCGATGCGTTTTGTGAAGAAGTAGAACCAGCAGTCGCTGCGCCGTTTTATCATCTGCCAGCATTCCGGGCGCCATTCGTCGGCGTCTGAAAGCAGGAAATCCGAAGTGAAGCAGGTCATTATTACGCTGCCGGACGGTATTTTCCAGCTTCCGTCGCGCCTGCGTCTGACCGGGAGGTCAAACGCAGCGGTTTTGCGGCAGAGGCTGCTTGCCTCGGCTGCCCCGTACATTCTGTCCTGGCGGTAGACATAGCAGTACTTGCAGCCGGGGCTTATCTTCGTACAGCCGTGCCAGGGATTCCAGCCGGCATAAATGCTTTGTTTTTCCATTGAACGGCTCTCTTTCTAATTTTTATCCGGTGACTATTCGTTGACAATCAAACAGTATTATGGTATAATCTAAGCAATGAAGATGTCCCCGAAAGGCTGAGATACAATGCTGAAATATTTAAGAACGAAACACGACAAAAAGGGCTTCACGCTGGTGGAAGTTATCATCGTCCTGGTGATACTCGCGATACTCGCCGCCGTCATTATCCCATCGCTGACAGGATACATAGACAGAGCGAATAAGTCAAAGTACATGCTCTCAGCGAAGAACTGCATGAACGCGATGCAGGTGGAGCTTTCGGAGATGTACGCTGAGCGCGGCGAACTGGCGGATCTTACGAATATTGCTGGAACCAGCGGCTCAAATCACGATGTGTCGTTTATAGGTACGGATTTTGCAAGGGAAGTGCTCACGACCGCGGACGACGATCCGTACATGCTGATATTCGGGCTTGGCGACTACGAAAAGTACATCGACACCGACCCGCAGCTTGCGTACAAGGTGTTTTTCGTGGCTTACTGGCCGGACAAGAACGTTGACCCTATCTTCTTCAACGGCTCTGAATGGACTGACAAATATCCCTGGAAAGGCTCAGGGCAGAACACATTCAAGGTGGACGGCAAGGATATCCTGTTGCAATTCTACTTTGTAACAGGTCCAAGGGCGAAGGATACTTCCGGCAACTGGAACGAGATAAAGGGGTATCTGAATATCACATAAACTGGAGCGGCTGTTTTCACAGCCGCTCCAGACTGTCGATAAAGGCACATCTGCGTCGTCAGCCGCATTTCGGCAGGCACAAAGCCTAGCCAGAATGCCGCTTCCTAGCATCTGCACCTTTCTCAACAGTCTGGGAAGATACTTTTTCGACAAGCTGGAGCGGCTGTTTTTATGATTCCTGGGTCTGGGTTTCTGCGGAACTGAGCTTACTGAAATCGTACGTGCTCATGACCTCGCTGTCCGCGAAGAGCACATGGAGATATACCGGCTTCCCGTCAGTTACCTTTAGTCTGCGTAACTCGCTGACCTCCCTGCCGCACAGGTCGGAGAGTAATTCTGCGGCGCGCTTCATATCTCCGGTGACGTACCCGTTTTCGTCGGTGGGGAACATCGGGGAGCCGTCGTCGGATATAGTGGATATCAGCTCCTTTACGGCGCTGTATACGGCTTTCAGTTCGCTTGCTTCCGGTGGGGTTATGATATCCGCGATGGAGTCACCAAGATAATACGGTATGGACACGCTTTGGCTCACGTTTTCATGCGATGTGCATTCTATGGTCAGCTTCACCGCGGAGGTGCTGAACGACCAGTCGATTATATACTGTTCGCCGGAGGTAGTGGCTTTCAGTGTGGACAGTTTTACCGTCAGCGGCTTGCCGGTGAGGGTACCCTGTTCAAGCGCCGATATCTCACTGCCGCTGGCTTCCGAAAGGGAAAGCGGGCACTTCAGCCGGAGCATCGGAAGCTCGTTTACCGACTTGTAGATATCAATGGATATTTCTGAAACTGTTGTGTATTTCCGGGTGGATACAGTCCGGCGTATATCGCGGACCACATTCGTCATCAGTGTGTTACAGCTTCTGTCGGCGGTATGGCTGATGGAGTTCGAAATTCCGGGCACTGCTATTGCGGCGGATATCCCGATTATCACCAGGACTATTATCACTTCAACAAGCGTGAATCCCTTTCCGGATTTCATCAGCTCTCACCTCCGTCAGTCTGAATAATATGCAACGCGGAGCACTTCGTCCGGCGTTGTCACTCCCTTTGCAACAAGCTCCACGGCGCTTTCGAACAGGGATTTCATGCCCTGCTCGTTCCGGGCGTATTCTTCCATCTGCTCCGCCTCGGCGCCCCGGGCTATCATGCGCTTCAGATTTTTGTCGATGTTCACTATCTCATGTATCGCCACGCGCCCCTTGTAGCCGGTGTTGTTGCAGGCGCGGCAGCCCCTGCCGCGGCGTATCCGGCGGATATCGCCGCCGATGACCGCGCTTTCCTCCGGGGTAGGCTCGGTCTCATAGGCGCATGCATTGCAGACCTTTCTTACAAGGCGCTGTGCGACGATACCCACCAGCGAATTCGCCACAAGGTAAGCCGGTATTCCCATATCTTCCAGGCGCACGATGGAGCTTATGGCGTCGTTAGTATGCAGCGTGGACAGCACGAGATGTCCGGTGATCGCCGCGCGTATGGAGATCTCTGCGGTCTCCGTGTCGCGGGTCTCTCCGAGCATGATTATATCCGGATCCTGGCGCAGGAGCGCCCTTAATCCGACGCCGAACGTGATACCGGCGGCGTTGTTTGTCTGCATCTGATTTACCTTTGCGATACGGCGTTCCACCGGGTCCTCGATAGTGCAGATATTTACCGGACGCCTTGCAAGTTCCTCAAGTATCATATAGAGCGTTGTGGTCTTTCCGGAGCCGGTGGGGCCGGTTATGTATATCATTCCGTTCGGGGCGTTCAGCATTTTTATTAACTTCTGGTACGGCTCCGGCTCCATGCCGAAATTACCCGCCCGGTCGATGACGGTATCGGAGGTCAGATAGCGCATTACTACCTTTTCGCCGTAGACCGTCGGAATGACGGACACTCGCACGGATATGTCGTAATCGTCTATGCGCGCCCGGAAATTGCCGTCCTGCGGCATGCGGCGTTCGGCAATGTCAAGTCCGCTCATTATCTTCACGCGGGCGACAAGGGCGGGGTGCATGGAGCGTGCGATGGTGGCGTAATCCACCATAAGTCCGTCGATACGCATGCGGATAGACGTGTGCTTTTCGAACGGCTCGATGTGGATATCGGATACGTTTGTGCTGTAGCCGCGCGCAAGCAGCGTATTTATCAGACGGATAGCGGGCGCGCTGTCGTCCTCGTCCTCGGCGGTTTCATGCGACAGCATATCAAGCTCCACGTCCGTGACCTTAGCCTGCTCGGTGGCGCGCTTTGCGGCTATCTCGGCATAGCGGCGGTCGATGGCGGAATCTATCGCCCGGCGCTCGCACAGCACGATGTCGATAGGCATCCCGGCGATCTGCTTTATGTCCTCCTGCGCATAGAAATCCAGCGGGTCGCACATGGCGATGGTGAGCCTGCCGTTCTTCTCGGCGAGCGGTATCGCGGAGTATTTTTCGAGTATCGGCTTCGGTATCCTTGCGACCGCCGCGTCGTCGATGTCTGTGTCCTCCATGCGTATCAGCGGAAGTCCGAGCTTCTTGCCGAGGGCTTCAAGCACCTGCTTTTCGGTGACGAATCCGAGCTGGAGCAGCGCGTCGCCCAGGCGCACGCCCTTTCCGTTTTCGGATTCCTGGAATGCAAGCGCCTGGGCTATGTTTTCGTCGGTAATGTAGCCGTATTCCTTCAATACTTCGCCTATGGGAATGTTCTTCATCGTTGGACACCACTCTTTCCGGTTTGTTTATCAGGCTGTTTCGCTGAAAATAAAATAGATGTCTCTGTAGGAATTACTGCTGCTCTGTACGTCGCAGTAGGTGTCAAGCTCCTCGGCTGACGCGTTGAACAGGCGTATCGTCCCGCTGCAGGAGTACAGCTGACGTCCGTCCCCGGAGGAAAGCACCGTCACTGTCAGCTTCATCAGTGTATCGCTGTCCGGCTCTGCGGAGATATTGAGCTTCAGTCCGGAAAGCTCCGAGGGAGTTATAAAGTCCCTCGGTGAGAGGCTCCCGACCCCAAGCCCCACGCGGTCGCCGTCGGCGGGGACATGAATGCAGAGCAGGCGGTTCTTCGCGACATCAAGGCTTCCTACGTCCTTGGCGCGGTCGGATACGGTGAGGTTCGTGCAGTACGAAAGCCGTCCGCTTATCAGGTCGTACACTGTGTCGCCGACGGACTGCGCGCTGTTTTTCAGTGCGTTGCGGCTGTAGATGTTGAATCCTGTCAGAATGACGGCACTGACGACCCCGGCGAGTATCATGAATACCGCCAGACCGATCACTGTTTCAGTAAGGGTGAAGCCCCTGCGCAAAAATATACGCTTCATTCCTGTGCCTTTCTGTCAGTCGCTTTCTGCTTCATAGTAGTAATAGACGACGCCGGTGTTCTTTTCAAACATGCTGCTTCTGATAACGCAGTAGGAATATACGTCGATAACGGCGCCGTCGTCGTCCGGGGCAAATTCACCGGTGTGAGTGACTTCGCCGACCTGCGGCGCATCGTAGTCCAGAAGCTCCAGTCCGTCCGGAGAGCCTGTCTGTGACGCTTCGTACAGCGCAGAGACCGCCCGTGCGCTCTCGTCGCGTATCTCGTTGGCGGAATTGTATATCCCCAGCGCGACGATTATCCCGGAGGCGGTGAACAGGGCGGTTATGCCGATGAGCGCGAACGCAACAAGGGTTTCCATCAGCGCGGAAGCCCGGCGCTCTGAAATGCGCGTCAGAGCTGCGTGTAGCCTGCGAAATTCCATATTCCGTCCTCCCCGTATCCCCAGAATACCGCGGAGCAGCTTGCACTGCTGTCTCCGCAGAGCGCCTGCGACTTTACACGCAGAATGTATACTCTAAGTTCCTCGCCGGATTCTATCTTTTCCTCGTCGTTTGACGCGGATTCTTCTATCGAGAAGGTCAGTGTGGCGTATTCTTCGCCGTTATCTCCGTCGAAATACACTTTTTTCTCGGCGGTTTTACCGATGTGGTTTATGTCCACCGGCACCCAGTCCTCCGAGAAATCTCCGCTGTCGATGTCGAGCATGTGCACGGCGTAATTCGCGCCGGACTGCGCAAGCAGCTCAGTTTTCTGACGCATTGCCTCGTCGAGCGTATTGTTATAATACGACACCGCAAGCGTCAGCAGGGAAGCGGCGATAAGCGTGAGGACCATCATCGCACACAGCGCCCATACCAGGGCTGAACCGCTTTTGCGGAGTAATTTTTTCGGGAAGTCCACAAGCTCACCGCCTTTCGCCAGGTCATTTACTGTTCAAGCAGGGATTCAAGGTCGCTGACGGAGCTATCAGAATCAGCTTCCTCGCTGACTGCGGCGCTGAAGTGCTCCGGTATCTCCGGCTGCTGGTACATATAAACCGAGATGTTCAGCTGAAATTCCATATCGTTCTCTCCGGCGGGGACAGAAACGCCGTCAGTCCCGGTGTCGTCCCTTGATGTTGCTGTACCAGTCACGGAATCAATAACGACCGCCGGAAGCTCGTTCATGGCGCTGATGAAATCTATCAGCTGCGCGTAGCTTCCCTTTGCGCTGTATGCCGCGGTTATCCGGGAAACTCCGGTGTCTGCGTTTTTGCCTGATATCTCCTCAAGTTCGATTCCGAGCGTTTCGGCTGTCATTCCGCTGGCGTTTATGCGCGACAGCAGAAGTATGTCGGCGTCCTCGGTGTTCATTACAGGATAGAGATCTGCGGTCATTGCGGATATCTCGTCAAGGGACGCGGCTATATCGCGCTCGTATCCGGGGATAGACGCTATCTCACTCTGTATCCCGGCAAGCTGCATTTCGTTATCCTGTATGTCCTCCGTCAGCTCGTCGCAGGAGGTAAGCATCGGATACAGCAGGTACTGCCAGTAGATAACTGCCAGAAGCACGGCGGAAAGTATTATAAGCAGTGTTATCTGGCTGCGTTTTTTCTTTTCAGTCTGCGTCATTGTGCCGCGCCCTCCTCTGTAGAATTCCCGTCAAGGCTGCACACTATAGTGAACGTTGTTTCGCCGTTTTCGGAGGAAGAAAATCCGCTGTAGCTGATATCAGTGAATACGCCGTCGCTGCGCAGGCGCTTTACAAATTCGGCGGCGTCTGACGGCGCGGCCGCGCTGAGCGTAAGGGTTAGCGTGCCGTCGCTGAGTTCTATCGAGCTGAATGTTATCCTGCCGTTGAACTGACCGCGGATACGCGTGAAAAGCTCCGAAGTATAATAACCGTACTGCGAATCTGCACCGGACAGCGGGGACAGCTGCGCGCCCGTGTTTCTGCGAAGCTCCGCAAGCCAGTCGTTTTCCAGGCTGAGCTGCTCCGCCTGTTCAAACTGCTCCTGCGACGTTTCTATCTGCGCCAGGATATCGTTGTTTTCGTTCTCCAGCTGAGTGTGGTTCAGCAGAACTGCCGCGTATGAAACGACTGCGACCAGGATAATTCCGGCGCATACGGCGTATACCGGACGTCCGGGACTGGATTCCTTCTTTTCGCGTATCTTTTCGGACTCCGCTTCACGCATGGCGCGGATAAGATTTATTTCGCGGGGTCTGACCCTGAGCCGCTGTGACTTTGCCGCAGAGGGCTGAGTTTCCTTATTCATTCAGTTCCTCCTGTCAGAGCAGATTTCCGAGCGCGAGAACGCAGTCGGACAGCGTATCGGCATTGATTCCGTCGCCGGGGACTATGGACGATAATCCGGGGAGTCTGCCAAGCTTCATTCCATCGAACATCAGTGACGCGGAGTTTATCTCCTGGTCTGAAAATCCGCAGAGGAACACGTCGGTGATCTCCGCGCTGATGTTTTCGGATTTCTTGAACTGTATCAGGGAGGATATCATTCTGCCGATCTCGTCGGACAGCTCCGGCGTATCGCGGTTATAAAGTATCCTCTGGCGCTTTGAGAAGCGGTATTCGCCGTCGATGAAAAGGAACAGCGAGACCGTGTTCTTGTCCAGTACCGCAAGGATATACGACCGTTCCGCCAGCTCCTTGCAGAATTTCGCGAGTTTTATCTGTCCGCTGAGCGCCAGGTCTATTGAACTCAGCCTGACTCCGGCTGCCGCGAAAATGTCGATGTAGCCACTGACGAAGCTACGCTCGGTCATGCAGCCGAGTACCGACACACCGCCGTCCTTTGCCGCGCCGAGTACGCGGAAATCGTATACCGGCTCCTCTGCGTCGAATTCCGTGAAGCTTTCACGAACCAGTTTCATTATGTAGGGGCTTCTGACATTCGGCAGGGCAAGAATCTTTGTGCTGACCGCGCTGCTTTCCACCACCAGACTTATCCCGCGGCGGGGAAGTCCGTGGGTTTTCCACAGATCCGTTATGCGGCTACGCAGGGCGGCTTCGTCGGTTATTATTCCGTTGATTATGCAGCCGTCGTCGATGCTGCCGGTGATCACGCGCTGTACTTTGAGTCTGCCGCCGTTCTTTAAGCCGATGACGACCTGTATATTCTCGTTTGAAATATACACAGAGGTCATGTCGACACTCCTTCCGTTTATTGATCTATATTGCTGTAAAGCTGGTATATCGGCAGCATTACCGAGAGCATGACAGTCAGTATTATCACTGACATTATCATTATCATCACAGGCTCGATAAGCTTGACCAGCTTCTTTATTGCCATCGAGGATTCGTAGTCGAAGCTTTCCGCGGTTTTTAGAAGCAGCTCGTCTACGCGTCCGGTTTCCTCACCGACGGCTATGGTCTCGGTGAGCTTGACGTCAAATCCGTCCACCTGCTTCAGCGCTTCCGACAGGGAAGAACCCTGCCTTACAAGCTTTATCACGCCGTCGAACTGCGACGCGATGTATCGGTTTCCGATGGTGTCGCGGGATATCTGCAGTGCGTTCAGTATCGTGAGTCCGCTGGAGTACAGCGACGAAAATGTGCGTGCAAAACGCGCGGTATAGATTATCTTCATCAGATTGCCGGCTTTCGGGCATTTCACCTTGAATTTATCCCAGGCGAGCCGCACGCCGTTTATCCTGGATATCCAGTAGACCGCCATGGCGGCTGCCAGCACGATGATTATAAGCAGGAACCACTGATGAGTCATGAAATCGCTTATGCCCATCATTGCCTGCGTTATCGCGGGAAGCTCCATGTCGCCGAAAACTCCGATAAACGTCGGGAAAATGAACGTGAAAACTGCTATAATTACGAGCAGCGTTATCACTACAAGTATCATAGGGTATGTCATGGCGCCGCGGATATCCTGGTTGGTACGATGTTCCGCGTCGTAGTGATCTGCCATTTTCAGCAGCGACTGGTCGAGCCTGCCGTTGGATTCACCCGCCCGTACCATGTTTATGAGTAGCTCCGGGAAAACTCCGTCCTGGTTCTGCATGGCCTCTGAAAGGGAAACGCCGCGTTTCAGCTCGTGGCTCAGCGCCGAGAATGTGCTTTTCATGGCGGGCGAAAGGTCGCGGTGATTTATTATCTGCATCGCCCGGACGAGCGAAACTCCTGTGCCCAGCATCGATGAAAGCTCCCGGCAGAACTCCGCAAGCTGCCGGGCTTTAAGTCGTTTTCCGGCCACTTTGCTTTTCTCCTCGTATTTAAGGAGGTAAAGCTCCTGGCGCCGGAGATTTTCCTTCAGCTGTTCGGGAGTGACTGCGGTCAGCGTACCCCTGACGGTCTTTCCGTCCATTCTGGATGCGATATAGCTGTATTCTGCCACGCTGTTCTCCTCTCCTGCGGTAAAGAAACCGCCCGCCCTCCGGTCGGGAAAGGCGGGCGATAATTAGTTCTGATCAGTGCTTTACGTTTAAGAATCGAGTGCTACTGAATTCGTGGTAAGCTTGTCGGTTTCTTCCTGGATCACTGCTGTATAGCCAGTTCCGTTATAGGTCACAAGGTAAGTGCCGTCATAGAATTCAACCTTGGTGATCTTGCCCTTTCCGGTTATTGTTACTTTGGCAAAGTTCTTGGTGCTGTCGATCTCAGAAAGAGCGAACGCCTCGTCAAAGAAATCCACAGTTTTGCCGCCCGCAGTGATCTTAGCGTTTTTGGCATCGGTGATGGTTCCGTTTTCGCCGTAGGTCTCAGAGCCGATGGTCTGGGCTGCAACGACAAAGTTGCGGCACTCCGTGATGGACGCCTTTTCGTTAGCCTTGTCGATGTAACCGATAAGGGACGGAATAAGTATCGCAGCGAGAATTGCGAGTATGACCAGAACGATTATTACTTCAACGAGAGTGAAGCCCTTTTTCTTTTTGAGCGAGTTGATAAGTTTTGCCATGATAATGACTCCTTTTATGTAGCATTTGTATTCGGCACAGGATCGCATTGTGTGCCTGTAATGCTAATAATATAGCATAACTACGCTGTTTTGTCAATGATAAAAAATGTTATTTCTGTATCAGTTTCAGCACAGATTATGACAAACAATATGTGCTGTTTTTGATACAATTGGCTTTGCTATGCTACATCTCTGAAAAGGGAGCGCAGGCTTCAGAAAGAGTGTGAAAAAAATATCATGACCCCTGCTGGTAAAATGTTTACATTATAGCAAATAAGCGCCGGGACGAACTGTAAAACCGGCTCATATTTCCCAGAGGAAAAGCGAACCGTCCATTCCGCTCATATCAACGGCGAATGTGCGGACAGTTCCGTCAAGATCCACATACGAAATACCGTTGTTCGGTATCGTCCCGATAAATTCCAGCCCCGCCACAAGCGGACGTTCCGGGGTCAGCTCGCCCTGTGTGTAAAGGGTCTGGATATCAAACGTTATGTTTCCATTTTCGTCCGAATCGCGATAGGTCAGCGAGAGCACGCTGAAATCCGTGACTGTGGAATCGGTCGTGAATACAACGCGCGTCTGGAATTCCCCGCTGCTCAGATCGTATTCGTCATACTCAGCCGTACCCATATCGTCCGCGTAGTCTGCGGATATCACGGCGCTTGTTTTTTCTGACGGTGCCCCGGTGGTTTCCGTTGAAGCATCCGCAGAATCAGTGCTGCCTGTCAGTTCGGCAGTATCCGTCATAATGCCGGACTCCACGGCAGAAACGCCCGTGCCTGCGTCGGACGATGTATCCTTGCTCTCAGCGCAGACTGTCGGTTCGGCAGTATCCGTCATAATGCCGGACTCCACGGCAGAAACGTCCGTGCCTGCATCAGACGATGCATCCTTGCTCTCAGCGCAGCCTGTAAGCAGTGCTGCGGTAGTTATTATCATAATGATTCTGGTGTGTTTCATGGCTTCTCCTTTCGGTCGGTTTAACTTATTATAACCTTTTTGCACAGAAAAGTCAATAGAGGAAATAAACGTTCTTTTGTACTGAGAAGTTTGTAAACAAATATTGTATTGTTATATTGCACAAAAACTTTTAAACCGCACTGCACCGGCATGTTGAATATGATGTTTTTATTTACAAAATTAAAATAACGTGATACAATATAATAATAAAAATTATGCTTTTCGGGAATTCCCCGTGGAAAGGACGCCGTATGAAAAAACTGACTCTCAGGGCAAGGATCACTCTGACGACCGTGATCCTGCTGGCAGTTACTCTGCTGATCACGGCTGTTTGCAGCTGTGTGTTCCTGGCATCGACATCGCAGAAGCACATAACAGAAAGTGCGTCGTCGTCCGTCAGCGACTTCTCTCATCAGGTCAACGCGTGGCTGGAGCGCGAATCCCAGCGAGTATCCGATATCGTGGACGAAATAGGCTATCAGAAGTACGACACTGATGACCGTGATGGAATGTACCCGTTCCTTGCAGATACTATCGGCCGCATGCCGGAGATGTTCGCCGTGTATGTCGGCTGCCAGGATAACTACAGCTCGTTCTCGGACGGCTGGGTCCCGGATTCCGACTACATAATTACCGACAGACAGTGGTACCAGGACGCTGCGGCGTCCGACGGTGCGGTCATCACGGAGCCGTATATAGACGCGCTCACCGGCGAGATGGTAATAACCATTGCAAAGGCGCTGCGCCGCGACGGAAACGTCAGCTGCGTTGTCGCTGCGGATATGTTCCTGAACGGAGTGCAGGAGATAGTAGCGGGATTTGATTATTCGGAAAGCGGCTATCCGATCCTGGTGTCGTCCTCCGGCAGCATTATAATCCACAAGGACAGCGGACTTATGCCGTACGTGGACGCCGACGAAAACGAGCATTACACGCAGTATTCAGACACCGTGAGCGGCATTTCCGGCGAAAGCACGGAATCCGGTATAACCACATGTACGCTTACGGATCACGACGGCGTTTCAAGATTCGTGATATCCGCGGAGATCCCGGCGTCCGGCTGGAAGCTCAGCTACGCGATGGACAGCTCCGAGCTTTACCGCGATGTACGCAACATTGTTATTATATTCTGCGTTATCATTCCGGTGATAATCGCGGTGGCTGCGGTGGTATGCGCGCTCGTTGTAAAGGAGTGTTTCCGTCCGCTGGCGGCTGTTTCTTCGGCGGCGGAGCGCATGACAAAGGGAGATCTTTCAGTCACCTTCGACTATTCCGCGAACGACGAAATAGGCTCCGTGTGCCGCATAATAGAGCAGACGAACTCCATACTGCGCGGCTATGTCAGCGATATCTCCGGACATCTTGAGGAGATGTCCCGGGGCGATTTCAGCAGCGAGGTCACGGTGGATTATGCCGGCGATTTCTCAGCGATAAAGACATCTCTTAACGGGATAATCAGCAAACTTGGCGGAGTTTTCGGAGCTATAAGCGAAGCTTCCGGCGCGGTGTTCTCCGGGGCTGAGAATGTGTCCCAGGGAGCCGCCAGCCTTGCGGAGAGCGCTTCACGTCAGACGGCGCTTGTGGACGAGATTTCCGGAAGCGTGGCTTCTGCCGGGGATATAATCACCGGAAACGTTAAGCTGACGGACGAAGCATGGGCGCTTTCCGACAGCACGTCGCAGCTTGCCGGACGCGGAAACTCCCAGATGGAAGAGCTGCTGACCGCGATGGACGAGATACGCAGCACATCTGAGAAGATACAGGAGATAAACAAGACCATCGAGGATATCGCATTCCAGACCAATATACTGGCGCTGAACGCTTCCATTGAGGCGGCCCGCGCAGGCGCGGCAGGAAAGGGATTTGCAGTAGTTGCCGAGGAGGTACGCAACCTTGCCGGAAAGAGTGCGGAGGCGTCCGGAAGAACGACTGCGCTCATCAACGAAAGCGCCCGGGCGGTGGAGAACGGCAGACAGCTCGCGGACGACACGGCGATGACCCTGCACAGCGTTCTGGAGCAGACTGAAAAGGTCAACGGCATAATTTCGGATATCGCAGCTTTCTCCGAAAAGCAGAGCAGCTACATGTCGGATATAAGCCGGAAAACCGAGGAGATAACCAAGTTCGTTACGTCCTCCGCTGCAAACGCCGAGGAGAGCGCGGCAGCGGCTTCCGAGCTGGATACCCAGGCTTCCAGGCTGAGGGGTATGACAGAGAAATTCAAGGCATGATATAAAAGGCTGTCGATAAAGGCACATCTGCGTCGTTAGTTTTGCGAAAAAGAATACCATAGTTATAAAAAGGTGAGGTAATGTGTTTCGCAAAACTAGCAACATTTCGGCAGGCACAAACACGATGTTTGTGGTGTTGCCACAAAAGCCCGACACGATGTCGGGCAACAAAAGGCAACGTCCACAAAGCCTAGCCGAAATGCCGCTTCCTAGCATCTGCACCTTTCTCAACAGCCTGGAAAGATACTTTTTCGACAAAATGAAGCTCCACGCATTATTTAATGCGTGGAGCTTTTTTGCGTATTATTTTTCGGATTCCCGCAGTACGCCGCCGTCCATGACGTACACCTTGTCGGCGTAGGCTGCGGCTTCAGTTTCGTGGGTTACAAGCAGTACTGCCGCGCCGTTATCCGCCGCTTCCCGCAGAAGTTTAAGGACTGCATGCGTGTTCTCGTCGTCCAGGTCGCCGGTCGGCTCGTCCGCCAGGATTATCCCGGGATTCCGGAGCATTGCGCGGGCGATGGAAAGCCTGCGCATCTCGCCGCCGGAAAGTTCGTTTGGATACGTGTCGCGAAGTTCGGCTATTCCTACGCGCTCCAGGAGGGCGACTGCCTTTTCTTCCGGGATCTCATCGCCGTACATCGTGCAGGGGAGGAGCACGTTTTCAAGTACGGTAAGGCTGTGAAGTCCCGTCTGTCCCTGGGGGATTATCCCGATGTTCTGGTTACGGAAGCGCGAACGCTCCGCATCCCCCATCGCGTATATATCCGTTCCGTCGTAGAGCACTTTTCCGGAGGTCGGCGCGAGGAGTCCCGAAAGTATGTTCAGCATGGTGCTTTTTCCGCTGCCGGAGCGCCCGGTTATCTCAACGAGCCTGCCAGGCTCAAGGGTAAGGTCTGTTTCCTTCAGCGCCTGGAATACATTGCTTCCGCGGGATTTCCGGAAGTACTGACGGGTGATCTTTTCTGCTGTTATTTCCATGTGTACCTCCTGTTATAATATATTTACCGGTAAAACCCTACAAGCCACGCAGGGATAGACCGGGCTCAAAGTTTAAGCTATAATGGAAGCAGTAGTTGGACTGACGTTCACCTCCTTGGGCGAAACGCCCGTTTTTAAGACCGTCATCCACGCTTCCATTACA
>Ga0129310_1001213_pt1 | contig 23752 bp, 20 predicted proteins | sample Go1ome_2_FD_94433 | JGI IMG/M metagenome (GOLD analysis project Ga0129310, IMG submission 94433) | Western lowland gorrila individual fecal microbial communities from Wisconsin, USA - Go1022A metagenome | ecosystem: Host-associated > Mammals > Digestive system > Large intestine > Fecal | place...
AAGTTCCCCTTGGACTGGTAGACATTCCAACGGAACTGATCGTCGGCACAAAAACAATTGGGCGCACATCTTCTTTTGCGCCCAATTTTATGCCTATTCTCGCCGAAAATACTGAATTTGCCGCAAAATGGGCTGCTTTGTGTGATGCGCATCTCAGAGAAGGAATCCGCGATCCGATCGTTGCCTACGAATACATGAATCAATATTACGTGCAGGAGGGCAACAAACGTGTCAGTGTCCTGAAATATTTTGACGCCATCAGCGTCCCGGGCTATGTCACACGTATTATTCCTGCAAGGGAAGATACCAAGGAAAGCCGCCTTTACTACGAATTCCTTGATTTTTACAATGCCACCAGCATTAACTATCTGTTTTTCAGCAAGGAGGGCTCTTACCTGCATCTCGCTTACCATTTGGGACATCGCCGTTACGAACGTTGGAGCATGGATGACCGGATCGTATTCCGCTCCTGCTACAACCGTTTCGCCGACGCATTTAAGGAACTCGGGGGCGACCGCCTGCAAATGACCGTTGGTGATGCCATGCTGATCTATCTGGATCTGTTTGACTACAGCCAGTTAAAGGATGAGACCCCTTCTGAGATCAAGGAAAACCTGAAAAAAATGTGGGCAGAATTTGAGTTGAAAAATGCCCAGGAGACTCCTTCTGTAAAATTTGATCCGTCACCGGCGCAGAAGAAAAATATTCTGACCAAGCTTTTAAGTCCTTCCGAGGAAGAACCGATCACCCGCATTGCATTTATCAACCGCAAGACACCGGAGACCTCCAGCTGGACTTACGCCCACGAACTTGGACGACTTTATCTGAAAGATGCCTTCCACGGCACGGTGCAGACAAAAGCCTATGATGATATTTCCGGAACAGACAATGCAATTGCCGCCATTGAACAGGCCATTGCTGACGGTTACGAAATGATTTTTACCACATCACCGGAGTTTTTGAGTGCCAGCCTGCGCGCGGCGGTCGATCATCCGGAGGTAAAGATCCTGAACTGTTCCCTGAATGCCTCCCACAAATACATCCGTACCTATTATGGCCGCATGTACGAGGCGAAATTCCTGATTGGTGTGCTGGCCGGCATTATGACAGACACAAACAAGATCGGCTACATCGCAGATTATCCGATCTACGGCATGACCGCAAATATCAACGCCTTTGCCCTTGGTGTCAAAATGGTAAACCCAAAGGCAAAAATTTATCTGGAATGGTCCACGTTAAAGGAAAATGAGCATGTTGACCTTACCGCGAAACTGTACTCTGCCGGAGCGACATATATTTCCCATCAGGATATGATCATTCCACGCAAGATCACACGTCAGTTCGGACTGTTCCGTGTGAACGGCGAAACACCTGTGAACCTTGCCTTTCCGGCATGGAACTGGGGCAAATATTACGAAAGAATCATTCGAAATGTCCAGAACGGTATCTGGAATACCGAAGAAAAATCAGATGCAAACAAAGCTCTCCACTACTGGTGGGGTATGTCCTCTGATGTCATTGATGTGGTCTGGTCCTCTGCTATTCCGGATGAGACCAAACATCTGCTGGATACACTGAGCAATGCCATCCGCAATTATGAGTTCAATCCATTTGACGGCATTTTGCATTCCCAGCAGGGAACGGTGTCCAAAGATGCCACCCACAGCCTGACTCCACGGGAAATCATTTCCATCGACTGGCTGGCGGACAACATCATCGGACGTATTCCAACCGCAGATGAACTCCGGGAAGATGCACAAAACGTTGTGCGCCAGGAAGGAATTCGCAAGGAGGAACCAGCACTATGAGAATCATGGCAATCTCCGATACAGAATCTACTGCATTGTGGGATCATTACAACAGCAACAAGATCACCAATACTGATCTGATTCTCTCCTGTGGGGATTTAAATCCGCAGTATCTGTCTTTTCTCGTCAGCTGTACGAATTTGCCGCTGCTTTACGTGCACGGCAACCATGATGAGAAATATGATCAGACACCGCCTGAGGGCTGCATTTGTATTGATGACAAAATCTATGTACACGAAGGTATCCGCATTCTTGGCTTAGGCGGATGCATGCCGTACAAGCCCGGCAAATATATGTATACGGAAAAAGAAATGAAACGACGCCTGTTACATATCAAACACCAGTTGATTTTCTATCATGGTTTCGATATTCTGCTGACCCATGCACCGGCACAGGGACTGGGAGATGGCGATGATCATGCGCATCAGGGATATGAGACATTTTTGAAACTGCTGGATAAATATCAACCAAAATATATGGTGCATGGACATATGCATCTGCAGTACAGTGCGTCTCTGAAACGTACGATACAGTACAATAATACACAGATCATCAATGCGTATGAAAAACATACCTGGGAATACTAAATTCCCAGGTACTCACAAATTCCCTTTTGAAGGGCTTCTACGATTCGGTCCTGATATTGCGCGGTATTCAGCAGCGTCTCTTCCTCCGGATTTGATAAAAATCCACATTCCACGATTACCGTCGGTGCGGTCGTGTTTTTCAGTATATAATAGCTGGTATTGGCTTTCGCCATCCGGTGATTTTCTGGATCTGCATTTTCAATCAGGCTCTTTTGCAATATTTCCGCAAGTTCTTTCCCCTCTTTTGATTCGGAGTAATAAAATACCTGCGCGCCTTTTGCAGAACTGTCGGTATAACTGTTCTGGTGAATGCTGACCACCGCATCCGGCTGTTCGGAATCCATCTTCGCTACCCGTTTTTTCATATCCGATGTTTTTTCATTTGTCGCATTTGCATCCGCCAGATTCCGGTCATCGGTTCTCGTCATAATCACCCGGATATTTTGTTTTTCCAGACTCTTTTTCAGTTTTAAGGCAATGGCCAGATTGACTTCTTTTTCCTTTGTCCCGCCAACACCGATCTTGCCAGGATCGTTTCCGCCGTGCCCGCTGTCGATGCAGATGCAGTACTGTGCTTTCTGCACACTTCGATTCATGACGTCATATTGAGCTGCCTGCGGCACACGTATGGCAGCAACTACAAGGCAAACTAATAACGCGGTAATGCCGATTCTTTTTTTCACACAAAAACACCCGAACACATGTAATCTCACTTACAATGTATTCGGGTATTTATCACCATATTACAACCACTTTTTTCTAATTCATATACTCCACAATAGTATCCCAGATCGTATTTTTCTCATATCCGAGTTTCCAGAAAGATGCTCCAGCCAGATGATTGTCCTTCATCACATCCAGCTTTTCTCCGATGGATTTCTGATCCTCCACCCAGATCTTGTAGGTCTTTCCATCCAGCTGATACTCTGCGTAATACTGCCCGCAGTCCTCCAGCCACTCCAGATTTACTCCGTTCGCTGCCACGCGGGCTTCCACTTCGCTCATACCGACAGCCTCGCTGCTGATAGTGTATCCTCTCTCGTTTGCCGCCTCATCATCCGTCGGATTGGATTCATCCACCGGTGTCAGCTCCCAGACTCTCGTATAGAACGGAATTCCAAGAATGATCTGCTCTGCCGGTACTTCTTCCAGGGTATCTGCGATGCCCTGTTTTACGTATCCGATAGAAGCTACCGAACCTTCATCGGATCCATTGTAGTGCTCATCGTACGCCATGACAACCACGTAATCCGCAAATACCGCCTGCTCTGCACGATCATAATAGGAATTATAAGAAGCTGGCACATAATTGTCCACAGACAGCACCAGATCATTATTTTCACATTTGATGGACAGCTCACGGATAAATTCCAGATAACCGTCCGCCGCCTCTGCCGGAAGCAGTTCGAAATCCAGATTGATTCCATCCAGATCATATTTGATGGCCTCTGCCACCAGATTGTTTACCAGATTATCTCTGCTGGATGTCACACTGAACACGCTGGTATCATCCACATCCTGATTTTCCAGATTGCTTACCAGTCCCCAGACTTCCACGCCCTGCTGATGACAATAAGTCACGTACGCCTGGTTACACAGGGATGCAATGCCGCCCTGATTGTCATTCAGATAAAACCAGGTTGGAGAAATGACATTCACGCCTTTTGTCTTGCCAAGTACATCCGCAATATTTCCATTTGCAGACTGATTTGTCACCTGATGCCATGCCATATTGATTGTTTTGTCTTTACTGATATGGTGAAACACAGGTTCTGTAAAATTGTGGTCATACAGTACATCCTGATCTCCACCAACTGCGCTTGTTTTTACATAACCGATAAATCCGTCCTGACTGCATACCTTACTCCAGGAACCAGCGGTATCAAGCACCGTAACGAGATCCCCCTTTTTCACATTTGCAAGAATCGGACTCTTTACCCCGCCCTTCTCGCGAATCTCCGTCTTTTTTTTCAGGCTCTGATAGGTCACATCGTCCCACTGGTCAGAAATGACCACGCGGTTTGGATCGGTGTAATATTCATAATGGATATCTGTATATTCTTTCACAAAACTCATGGACAGATACATTTCGCCATCCCGCAGGATCGCAATTACATGATCCGCTGTCTGTGCATTTTTGCCAAGGGTGTAAGATGCAGTGTCCACCGTGGTATTGATCAGTCCGTCCGGTGTCACATAGCGCAGCACCTGCTCCGTGCTGTCCCAGTAAAAACGTTTATTCAGGTATTTGTGCACGACCTGATAATCCACATACACTTCATCATCCTGATAAATACCTTTCTGTTCCATCTGCTCATTATCAAATACGACAAACATCTCATCCTCCTGACTCAGATTGTAGTAGGATGTATAATCTGTCTGCTCCTTTGAAGATGAATATTTTTTCAAAAAAGTCGTCAGTCCCGCGATCAGTGCAATCACAACAATCAGCACAACCACTGCTGCCACCAGAATGACTCTTTGTTTCTTTTGCCTTTTCTGCTGTCTTCCCTGCTTTCCTGAAGCCATCGTAAGCCTCCTTCGTCTCTTCTGTCGATGTATTTTTGCTGCCTGTAAAAATGAGATTACCATCCATACAAAAATGCTCCCGGCATTCTTGCGTACTACCTGTAGCGGTAGGAATCATCTCTCATCTGATATACGTTTGCTGTCCTCAGTATACATGAAAAAAAAGGGCGATGCAACCTTTAGCCTCGCCCTTTTTTGCAGGTAAGATTTCTGCTTTTCGGTATTTGAGAATCCCCTGCCAAGTTCATTTTTTTGTTATTTTGTCAAATCTGACTTCGGATAATGCACCCTTCTGGAATACATAATCCCTCATGTAATTATTGTCTTCCCGGACACATATGGCTTCTGATACCTCCGCCGAATTACTTGGAAGTCCTTCCAGCCAGATTGAAATCCCCTGTTTTTCATAATTTTGGAGTTCGATCAGAAGAGTCTGTCCGGATGATGCATAATAATTTTGCTGCATGAAAATACCTCTTCTCTGACCAGCGCGGAAGTAAGTTCGTGATATACAATCCGCCAAATAACTTGTTTTTCAGAACATTCAGACGAAAACTAAACTGAGAGCATTCTGAAATAAATGCTGTGATATGTATCCTGTGTCTTCTCTGACACGTACCCAATGCCTGTTTTTTGCTTCTTCGCTGCAGTTTTCTTTTCTGAAACCGCCGGGACACTATTCGTCTTTATCTTTCTTTTTACCTCCGTATTTTTTAGCACCTGCCACACATGCAATATGCGCAGGATTTTTGCGTCCTTTTATCCCGATTGTTTCTTCCAATTTAACTGCAGCCTGCATTCCTCCCTTCTCCTTTTGTCAGTTCTGCAAAAATCACATATACTAACAAAAACTTTTTTCTTCCACGTGGAAAGAGCCCTCCGGCGCAGACAGTTCATTCTGAAAACACATAGCTTCCGCCAAATCAGGCATACTAGCTAGAAACACGCCCGAATTTTCAAATTTCTTCTCTGCACAAAATCTTGGAAAACTTAAGAATCAGTCTCTGACATCTGTCATAAGACCTTTGATCGATCAGTGGGAAAATCCCTTTGCTGCAGAAGCATCTGGTAATGTACAGAATATGTACGGATGCTTTAAGAACTTCATCAGAACATTAGAACTCTTTCTGATGAATCTGCCGCAATATGTGGTTGATCTGTCCGCTTGCGCGGATAACTCTTGCATTATTTATATCACAGTTCCATTAAAAAATCAACTTAAATTATCATTTTAATTAAATTTGTTATTATTTTCTGCATTTTGGTAATATTTGGCTATATCTCGCTTATATTTCATGGAAACTTTATGAATGGATGCTTGACGAAAAACACAAGATTATATATACTTTTCTAACAAGTAAGGATGTGATAGCATGAAAATTGAAAAAATTAATGACCATCAGATTCGCTGTACACTTACCAGCGAAGATTTGACTTCACGCAATATTAAATTAAGCGAACTGGCTTACGGTTCTGAAAAAGCAAGATCACTGTTTCGCGATATGATGCAGCAGGCTGCTATGGATTTTGGATTTGAAGCAGAAGATATACCGATCATGGTAGAGGCAGTTCCTCTTTCATCGGAAAAAATTGTCCTGATCATCACCAAGGTAGAATCACCGGATGAACTTGACACCCGTTTTTCCAATTTTACACAGTTTGAGACCGACGAAGATGACGAAGATTCACTTCTCCTGGACAACGATCACGATATGAATTATTTTTCTCCGGGGAGCGACGAGACGGCATCCCAGTTTTTACAGTTGCTGCAGCATCTCCGTCAGGAGCAGAATAAGGAAAAAGCGGACACTTCCCCGAAAGCAGACCCGACACGACCAACCGATATGGTTCGTATCTTTACATTTCGAAATCTGGATACAGCCATCAGCGCGGCTCATGCGCTGCACGGATTCTATCAGGGAAAAAATACTCTGTACAAAGACACCCGGGAGAACACTTACCATCTGATCGTGCATCAGAGCCAGCACAGTGCTTCCGAATTTAACCGTGTCAGCAATATGCTCTGCTCTTACCTGCAGCCGGGCAAATACACGACAGGTATTCAGGCGTACTTCGAAGAGCATTTCCGCAAGATCATCAATGGAAATGCCTTACAGCAGTTAGGCAAAATTGCTTAAATGACAAATGACTGAATGGTTACAAAAACGAAAACGGACAGGAAATTTTTATATTATCTCCTGTCAAATAAAAAAGAGCTGATCTACCAAACGGTACGTATCAGCTCTTTTTATTTGCGATTATATCTGAACCTTTGCCTTATGCTACAACATCATTGAGGCGATCTACTAATTCCTGCGGCTCAATGCCATGCACCATAGCAGCCTGCTCGATGGTCTCCATCTGAGATGACGGGCATCCAAGGCAATGCATACCAATGCCAAATAATACTTCAGCAATGCTGTCGATATGTTCCTGATCACGTAATAATTCACCGATCATGGTGTCTTTGGTAATCTGTGCCATTTTATTGTACCTCCTTATTTTTACTAAGCGTAGTATAATACGTTTCTGTCAATTATGCAATCTTTTTCCACGCTGCGCCCGCATATTCTGGCGCAAATCAAATGCATGTAAAATCCAGCATACAAATTTCAGCTATTGCAGCCTGACCTGTACTTTCCGGAATCATTGTACATTATCCACCAATCTGTGACATCTTGCGGGTATCCGCATCGATATGATCTCCGAAGTGATGTTCCTTTGGTTTGCGCGCAATAGCCTGTCCAATGGTCTGCGCCAGTTCTTCATCCATACATCCGGTTCGGATCAGACTCCGCAGATCCACACCTTCCCCGGAATACAGGCAGAGTTTCAAAAATCCCTCTGACGTCAGCCGGATCCGGTTGCAACCGCTGCAAAACTTCTCATGCACGGCTCCGATCATTCCGATCTCACCGGCAAATCCCGGCGCACTGTAATACACCGCCGGTCCGTTTCCAAGCTTTCGCTCCATCCGGTAAGCCCCCGGGTATCGTGCAAAAAATTCCTTCCGGATTTCCTCTGCCGGATAAGATTTATAGATTTCTCCATAACCGATCGGCATCATTTCAATAAAACGGACAGCCACATTTTTCTGTCTCGCCCACTCAAAAAATGCCGGAAGTTCCTCGATATTCTCTCCCTGCACCGGAACGCAGTTGATCTTCAGCGGAATGCCGCTCTCATAAGCTGCATGAATGCCATCCATCACCCGGGCAAACATATCCTTTCCGGTGACATCCTGATAACGCTCCCGCTGCAGCGTATCCAGGCTGACATTGATAGCATCCAGTCCCGCCGCCTGCAGCGCCGGAAGTTGTTCCTTTAACAGCACACCGTTTGTCGTCAGGGTAACCATGTCGATTCCCTCAATTTTGTGGATCTCCTGCACCAGATCCGCACAGCCCCGGCGCACCAGCGGCTCTCCACCGGTCACCTTCACCTTGCTGATCCCCAGATCTGCCAGTACCTTTACAATACGTACAATTTCCTCATAACGTAAAATCCGTTCATGTGGCACAAAAGGAACATCCTCCGGCATACAGTATTTGCATCGCAGATTACAGCGGTCTGTAATCGAGATTCTGACATAATCTATTTGTCTGTTAAAATCATCGATGATCATAGTATGCCTCCTTTCCTTTGTTTTAAACGAGAATATCTACCACCATTCCCGCCGCATTTTTATAAACCGATGGATTTGCACTTTCTTTGCCGCAGTAAATCCGAAATGGCGTTGTTCCCTTAATTGGTGCAAAATTGAGCGCTTCATCCGCCCAACTGCTGGTATCGCCCTTCTCAAACTGATCCCTGCAACGCTGATCCTGCTCATACGTCAGCATAAAGCGATACGCTGACAGTTCATCTGCCTCCAGCGCAATTTTTTCTTTGTAATTATCATTAGTAAAAATCTGGAACGTCACCGAACCATTCTCCAGTTCTTCCCTGGTTGGAATCTCCGGCAGATATTCCAGCAGTGTCAGAAGCAGCCAGCCATGCCCCGTGACCTTCCGCAGTCCGCCCTGGCCTCCGTTCATATTGTGATTATAATAACAGTATTCTTCCTCCGCCGCAACATCTCCGTACAATGAATGCAGTTCTTCCAGAGAATAATGATACGTCGCCAGTTCCTCTCCCTGACGGGTGATCCGGATATAAAACTCACTGTCCTCTGCTTTCGTCTGTGGAACTTTTATCTCCTTATCAGAAACGGCTGTTTTCTCTTCCCCGGCCAGCACACCGGCAAACTCCGTGCTTACATTCTGACCGTCATAATATCCGATCTGCTTATATGCCTCATCTGTGAAAAAAAGCCAGATGGTATCTTTCACCCTTCCAATAACGTTTCCTTCACGGTTGACTGCCTGCAGCTTTTCCAGATATTCTGGCGCACATTCCGCCTGCTCCTTCCAGAATTCCATCGGAAGCTGAATCGCCGGCACATTCCGTCTGCTGCCATCTGCAAATTCTAACTCCATCCAGTACATCGTTCCCGCCTGCGCACTGTTTAATTCAAAAAAGCGGCTCAGAGAAAAATACCGATTGCAGCGCAGCCCTTCACCACGCACCCAGAATCCACGTTCCGCACTTCCTGCCACCAGCATTCGGATGCCTTTGGCAAAGTAATCTTTGTTTTTATCATCCAGTCCCTGCTGTCCAAACATTATTGTGGGATGCGGATAGTATTTTACTGGTATACCGTTTTTTTCGAAAGAAATAAAAGCCTCACGCGGCTCCCGTCCGGTTGCCTTTCCACTCACGAGTTCCGGAAAATAGTAGCGTTTGGACTCTAATTCCGTCACGATAGATTCAAATCCATCCACACTTCTCAGTCTGATTTCTTCTGCGTCAGAAACCTCTGCCGCATCCAGATATCTCTGCAGGGGAAACCCATATCCCTCCTCGATATCCTTGCTCTCGGCATCTTCATGGTTATCGTACACGGAAAAAAGACAACGTTCTGTTTTGTCCTGGTGTTCCAGATCTTCACAGGTATACAAAATATTTTTACCAGCTGCATTGCCGCTGATAAATAATCCTACCTGTACTTCCCCGGGCAAAATCATAACATTTTTGATTTCCATATTTTATTTACCCTTTCTGTATCTCCCTCATATATCCTATCTGTATGGTATTTATTATCATACAATGAATCCAGGGAAAAATGCAAGTCCCATATGGAAATAGTCCTCATTTGCAGAAATTCATTTAAATACGAAACGCTTTTCCCTTTGGTTCTATCTTGAACTCCATCTCTTTTCCTGTCACTGGATGTGTAAATGCGATACGACAGGAGCACAATGCAACTGGGAGGTATACACCTTTTTCCGCAGTGCCGTACTTTGTATCCCCGTAAAGCGGATATCCGGCATTGGCAAACTGCACCCGGATCTGATGATGTCTGCCGGTATGAAGCCAGATATGCACCAGTGCTTTTTCACCTTCTGCCCGCGCTTCTACCACTTCATAGCTCAGTTTTGCTTCTTTCGCCTGCGGTGTCCCTTTTGCAACCACGGCAGATGTATTGGTTCTGCCATCCCGCAGCAGCCAGTCGCACAGTTCCCCCTTTTCCGGCTGCGGCGCACCGGCGGTCACGGCCAGATATTCCTTTTCCATGCTGCGGCTGCTGACCTGCGCCGACAGCTTTGCAGCTGCCTTTTTCGTCTTTGCAAACACCATCACACCTTCCACCGGCTGATCCAGACGGTGAATCAATCCAATGTATGGTTCTTCTTTCTTTTTCGTGCGGTAATTTTTCAGCAGGCTTACCATATCCGCCTGACCAGCCCGGGCTGTCTGCACCGCAACTCCGGCCTCCTTGCGGCATACGATAACCGCCTCATCTTCATAAATAATTTCCGGCTGCTTTATTCTCATCTTACACGAATCTCCATCTTTTTTCAAAAATAAGGCAGGCATGATCTACGTATCTTTCTGTAAATCTGCCCGCCTTTCTCATACGCATTATATCTTTTATAACTTAAATCTGTATCCTACGCCCCAGATGGTCTCAATATACTGCGGTTTTGCGGTATTAAACTCAATTTTCTCACGAATCTTTTTGATATGAACCGTTACCGTTGCGATATCACCAATGGACTCCATATCCCAGATTTTTGAGAACAGCTCATCCTTTGTAAATACATGGTTCGGATTCTCTGCCAGGAATGTCAGCAGATCAAATTCCTTTGTCGTGAACTGCTTTTCTTCATCGTTTACCCATACACGGCGGGCTGTTTTGTCAATGCGAATACCACGGATCTCGATGATATCATTTTTCTGCGCGGTGCTTCCGATCAGGCGCTCATAACGAGCCAGATGCGCTTTTACGCGAGCCACCAGTTCACTTGGAGAAAACGGTTTTGTGATGTAATCATCTGCACCAAGTCCAAGTCCACGGATTTTATCGATATCATCTTTTTTCGCGGAAACCATCAGAATCGGTGTATTTTTCTTCTCACGGATCTTTTTGCAGATTTCGAAACCGTCTGTGCCAGGCAGCATCAGATCCAGGATAAACATATCAAAATCCTCACTCAAGGCGCGCTCGAGGCCGCTGGTTCCGTCATTTTCTATCTCCACGTCAAATCCGCTCAGCTCCAGATAATCCTTCTCAAGGTCTGCGATTGCTTCTTCGTCTTCTACAATTAAAATCTTACTCATTTGGTACCTCCTGATATTTTCGAATGACAAAGTACATGGTCGTACCCGTCTTTTCTTTACTTGTCGCCCAGATCTTGCCGCCGTGGTCTTCAATGATCTTCTTTACGATGGACAGTCCAATACCGCTTCCACCGGTAGAAGAATTTCTCGATGAATCCGTGCGGTAAAACCGGTCAAAAATATATGGCAGATCCCGGGCGGAAATTCCTTTTCCATTATCCTCGATCTCAACCTGAATGAAATCACCCACGTCTTTGATCCGGACATTGATCTGACCTTTCTTTTTATCCATATATTTGATGGCATTGGTCACGATATTATTGATGACACGCATCAGCTGCTCCGGATCTGCGATGATCAAAATATTCTCATCCGCATAATTGAAATATGTCAGACCGATGCCCTTTGTCTCCAGATCCAGACCAATCTCCTCAATGCAGTCATTAAAATAATCCGCCACATTGATCTTCTTAAAATTGTATGGAATACGGTTCGTGTCAATCTTGGAATACAGCGTCAGTTCATTCAACAGGCGATCCATCTCATTTGCCTTATTATAAATCGTCCGGATGTAACGCTCCTGTTTTTCCGGTGTATCAGCAACACCATCCAGAATACCTTCAGAATAACCTTTGACGGCTGTGATCGGAGTTTTCAGATCATGCGCAATGTTACTGATCAGGGCACGGTTTTCCTTCTCCGCCACCATTTTTTCCTCGGTAGATTCTTTCAACCGTTTCCGCATGTCCTCAAAGTTTCGACACAGTTCACCCATCTCATCCTGCTCATCATAATCAATGGTAAAATCCAGATTTCCCTCTTTGATATTCTTCGTGGCAATCTGAAGCTTTTTAATTGGCACCATGGTTCCACGGTAAATCCAGATGGTCATCACGCCTGCTGTCAGGGCAAGGATCAACAATACGGACACTCCCATATCCACCAGCAGACGCTTGATCTCCGGCTGAATACTCTCCGAAGAAGTAATAATATAAATGCTGCACTCATCATGGTTGCTTCCTTCGAAATCAACCTGTTTCAGCAACGACTGTGCATCATTGTCCACATAATAAGCCGCTCCTGTGCTGCTGTTCCCCTCCCCGTAGGCCGGAAGCTGTTCTTCCCACTGTTCATCGCTGATCACAGAATCCCCATGATAACCGTTATACACAAGAATACCGTTTTTACAGAAAATCAGATAGGAACTTTTCTCCTGTAACTTTTTATTTACTTCCGTCAGATAAGATTCGGATTCCAGTTTTTCCGGATCTGATTTTGCCAGTTTACATATTTCGTCATACTCTGTCTTTGTATACCTGCTCATCAATTGCAGCGAATTCGATAATACGCCCTGCGTATCCGACGCTTCCAGACCATAATTTTTCTGAATGGCCTTCGTCTGAAGATGATACAGACCAAAAATCGTCGCTCCCGCCAGAACAATTGGTAAAATGATGATCGTACAGAATGCAACGATCAAACGTGTCTTTAGCTTCATAGGCATCTCCTGATTACTTCATGTCTTTTGCAGTTCTATATTGGAAATATACTGCTCACTGTTACTACACATTATAACACGTTCATTCTGTTATTTACATTCTGCATTCGTAAAAGTTTTATAAACTACAGATAAAAAGCGCATCCCCCAAAGATTCATTTTATGAATGTTCCATAGATCAAAAAAATCGCCGGATAGTTACCATAACTTTTTATGGAAATATCCGACGATTTACAATTTCGATTACTCTAACTTAACGTCTTTTATATTTTCTATATACTGGGAAATACTTTCTTTCAGCTCGATTTCCGGCGAATCATTAATTCTCCAGGCAAAGGATGTCGCCTGTTTTTCTTTCCTTTGGATCAGCTCCGGAACCTCCTGAATCTGCGTCAAAATATCCTGCGCCTGCTCCATATCATCTGCTTCTACCGCAAGCTGCAGACAATAACTGAGTTCATAAACTGCCTGATTGTAATAATCACTCTCATAGCCTGCACGTTTCAGCATTTCTGACACAGATGATAATGCTCCTTTATAATCTCCGGAAGAAATCTGTACATAAAAGAATCCGAAAAATCACTTCCATGATTTTTCGGATTCTCTTTTACATCATTATTGATGATCTGCCATTAATGCTTTGCATATTTTTCTATACAACATGTATGCTCCCGTGTCTTTCGGTCATAATTAATTCCAACCAGCAACAGATTTCCCTGATATTCTTCCAAACCACGACAATACTCTTTATCCTTAATCTGTTGAATCGCACCATGTGCATTTTTATTCCACTTCAATTCCACGATCAATGCCGGTTTCTCCTGAAATTTCTTTCTTGGAATAAATACAAGATCCGCAAAGCCTTTTCCACCAGCAAACTCCCGATGCACCGTATAGAAATTTCGTGCTGCATACAAGGCCAGCGAAATCGTATAACTTAGCGCATTCTCATCATTGTACTGGATATGCGACGTTTCAAAATGTGCCTGTCGGATTCCTTCTGCCACCTGTAACGGACGGTTCTCCCAGATAGCTTGTAAGGTATCTGCAGAATTTATTAACGCCTTTGATACCTCGCCCCAGTCAGATGCGGAAACTGCATTGACATACTCCGCCCGCACTTCCCCATTTGGAATATACACAGTTTTATTACTGCTGTCATATCCGAGATACCCGAGATGAATCAGTAACGTCAATACATCATCTTCCGTACGAAATGTCGCCATATCATTCGTAAAACCACCTATATTAACCGGAACCGGATTTCCCGCAATCATCGTCAGAATATCATCCTTCAGGCCATCAAAATTCATATCAATGTATACCTGCAATGCCTCAAAGGTTTCTGTCTGATTCCAGTAATTTCCTATTTTTCCAATACTCATGCAGCTTACAACCGAACGTGGACTGTAGATTGAAAGAGCTCTGTCGAAAGAATAACCATCATACCAGCTTTTTACTTCCTCTGTATCCATGCCATACTGTACACACAATGCCCGCACTTCTTCCTCTGTAAAACCAACATAGGATGCCAATGGTCCCGGCTCGATCATGGAAAATTCATCAAACATATTTAACGCAGAATGTGTACCGTATTTTTTTATCGGCAAAATTCCTGTCATGTAAGCCAGATGGATATAGCCCTTATCCTTTAACAGATCCCGCAAAAAATCAAGATACGTTTCCTGCGCTTCTTTATCTGACTTATACTCCCGGAATACACAATCCCATTCATCAATGATAACAACAAAGGGACTTTTGGCCTGCTGATAAATATCCTGCATCGTGCGTCTCAGATTTGTTGAATCAAAATAGCGAAAATCCGGATATTCTCCCAACAAATCCCACAACACACTTTTCTGAATCAGGGCAATCATTTCATTTACATTTTTACTTTCACTCAGGAATTCCTGAATATTTAAAAAGATTGTATCGTATTGATTCAAATAAGTTTCAAATTTCTCACTTTTTGCGATTTCGAACGGTTGAAATAATTCTTTAGAATCACATCCACGACTATAATAAGCAGAAAGCATATTTGCTGCCATGGATTTTCCAAAACGGCGTGGTCTGCTGACGCAGATGCATTTTTGCTGCGTGTGCATGACAGAATTGGTATAATTGATCAATCCCGTTTTATCTACATAAATATCCGAATTGATACATTCCTGAAATTTACTGTTATCCGGATTCAGATATATTCCCATGGTGCTACCTCCCGTTTTTTGTCTCTGGTTGTAGTATAACATGTATTTTCTTCTTTTAGTAAAAAAACTGCCCCAAAGGGCAGTTTTTTATCGTCCATATAATTTTGTCATCTCTCTGATCTGCTCTGTAAGTTCTTTTGTCAGACATCCGGACTTCATTCTCCAGCGCCAGTTATTTCCAAGTGTGGATGGTGTATTGATCCTTGCTTCGCTTCCAAGTCCCAGGTAATCCTGCAACGGAATGATGCACAGATCCGCCACACTTGCCAGCGCCAGACGGATGAAATCCCAATGGATTTCCGCCTCGGGCGTATCCGCATTGTTCATATACCGCTGGGACAGTTTTAAATCCTCCGGATCTAATACTTTATACCAGCCGCAAAGGGTATCATTATCATGGGTTCCTGTATACACCACACAGTTTTTTCCATAATTATGCGGCAGATAATCACTCTCTTCTCTGGAATCAAAGGCAAACTGTATGACTTTCATTCCCGGGAACCCGGAATCGTGCAAAAGCCGGCGTACACCATCTGTCAGAAATCCCAGATCTTCTGCGATCACATTTACCTCTCCAAGAGCCTCCTTTAATGCCTGCATCAGGCTCATGCCCGGCCCCGGTTCCCAGTGTCCGTGTTCCGCCGTCTCATCCCCGGCCGGAATGCTGTAATATTCGTCAAATCCGCGGAAATGATCAATGCGGACACAGTCATACAATTTCAGGCACTGTGCGATTCGACGGGTCCACCATGCATAACCGGTCTGTCTGTGATGCTCCCATCGGTACAGCGGATTGCCCCATAACTGTCCGGTAGCGGAAAATGCATCCGGCGGGCATCCCGCCACTGCAACAGGGTTCAGTTCCTCATCAAATTGAAATAACTGCGGTTCCGCCCATGCATCTGCGCTGTCCAGTGCCACATAGATTGGAATATCCCCAATGATCTGAATGCCTGCCTGTGCTGCATACGCATGCAATTTCTCCCACTGACAAAAAAACAGATACTGCTGGAACTGATAAAACTGTATTTCATTGTACTGCCCGTGCCAGACCTGATCTAAAGTACCAAGATCCCGCCTTTTGTATTTTTCTTCCCACTGAAGCCAGCTTTCCCCGTTATGCATATTTTTTATCACCATAAACAATGCATAATTTCCAAGCCACCAGTCATTTTCCCTGCAAAACGTAAAAAATTCCTCCGTCGGATGTTTCAGGAAACGCTCACAGGCCATACGAAGAATCTTATATCGATTCTGATAAAGTATCGCATAATCAATGGATTCCGGATCCTGGCCAAAATCAAAACTGTCACATTCTTCTTTCGTCAGAAGCTGCTGCTCCACAAGCTGATCCAGATCGATAAAATACGGATTTCCTGCAAAGGACGAAAATGACTGATAGGGAGAATCCCCATAACTCGTCTGTCCAAGTGGCAGCACCTGCCAGCTTTTCTGCCCGGCTTCTTTTAAAAAATCTACAAACTGATAGGCCTCTTTGGAAAAACTTCCGATTCCATATTTCGACGGAAGTGAAAATACCGGCATCAGAATTCCGCTCGTTCTCATAATTTATATCCTCTCGTTCTACGCTATTTTATTTTTCCATACAATAAAAAGTCCTTTTTGCTGCAATACTGTAACAAGAAGGACTTTTAAAATCTCATTAACCTTTGACGGCTCCTGCAGCTACACCTTTAATAATATATTTCTGACAGGTCAGATAGAATACGATGATCGGCAAAATCGCAAGTACAAGCATTGCCATCATTGCACCCATATCGATAGATCCGTATCCGCCCCGCAGATACTGAACCGCCATCGGGATTGTCGGTTTCTCACTGTCAAGTACCAGTGTCGGAAGCAGATAATCATTCCAGATCCACATTGCATTTAAAATAGCAACTGTAATCATGGTCGGACGAAGCATCGGAACAATTACTTTAAAATAGGTCTGGACCGGTGTACATCCGTCGATCATTGCAGCTTCTTCCAAAGAGATCGGAATCGCCTTGATAAATCCGCAGAACATAAACAGCGACAGCCCGGCTCCAAATCCCAGATAAACCGGTATAATGCCAAACATATTTCCAAGATGCAGGAAATCCGTCACTTTGGACAAGGTAAACATAACCATCTGGAACGGAACGATCATTGCAAATACAAACAGATAATACAAAACTGTAGATAATTTGCAGGTAACTCTGGTGATCCACCATGCGGCCATGGAAGTCAGCAGTACGATCACAATGACAGAGCAAATGGTGATAAATGCAGATCTTCCGGCTGCTGCCAGCAGGCCTGTTTTCTGAATACCATTCACGTAATTGTACATTCCGGCAAATGTCTCCGAATTTGGAAGCGCAAATGGCGCATCGCTGATATAGAGTTTGTTTTTAAAAGAGTTCATCAACACAAGGAAAATCGGGAACAGAAAAGCAACGGCCAGAAGTGTCATTACGACGGTGATCACAATGCCGGTACCTTTTGATACGGACGGATTTTCAATAATCTCGTTTTTGTTTTTTTTCTTTTTCAGCATTAATTCTCAACCTCCTTACGTCTTGTAAAGTATAGCTGTGTCAGTGAGATTGCTGCTACAATAATAAAGAAGATCACCGCTTTTGCCTGACCAACGCCTTCCCATCCGTTCCTGTTATAGAACGTTGTGTAGATATCGTAGGCAAGCATTGCTGTCTTCTTGGCCGGTCCGCCTGCGGTCAGCGCCAGGTTCTGGTCAAACAGTTTGAAACAGTTTGTAAGAGTCAGGAACAGACAGATCGTAACAGACGGCATTGTCATCGGAATAATGATCTTGTACAGCGTCTGGAATTTATTCGCCCCGTCGATTTCTGCCGCTTCAATCAGTTCCGTCGGTATATTCTGAATGCCGGCGATGTAAATGATCATCATATATCCGATCAGCTGCCAGTTTGTCAGGATGACCATACCCCAGAATCCGTATTTCGGATCCGCTGTGATCGTTACATTAAAATGCGCCAGCACACCATTGATCAGAAGCTGCCAGATATAACCAAGTACGATTCCTCCGATCAGGTTCGGCATAAAGAAAACCGTACGGAAAATGTTGGTTCCTTTTAATCCCCGTGTCAGACCATAAGCCAGTGCAAAAGAAATCACGTTGATCGTAATAACGGAAACAACCGTAAATTTCACGGTAAATAACAGTGCGTTAATAAAGTCTTTGTTTGAAAATGCTTTCACATAATTTGCAAGTCCTACCCAGTGTGCATTTGTTACTGTTGTAAATTTACAAAATGAAAGCACGATACCCATAATAAATGGGATGATAAAAAACAGTGTAAATGCGATCAGTGTGGGTAATACAAAAAGAGCAAAATATTTTTTATATGTCTTTTGCATAGATCTCCCTCCCTACGTATGATATTTGTGCGGGAAAGTGTGCACTTACATTCTCCCGCATACAAAATGATCAAAAGACCAAAAGGGGAGGCAGCCGATGACCGCCTCCTTACCCTTGAGATTTCTGTATGATGTTATTACTCAGCTGTAGCTTCTTTCTCAGATGCCCATTCATCAACAGTATCTGATACTACAGAATCCCAGTCTTTGTTTCCGTTTGCATACTCCAAAAGAGATGCTCCGAGATCATCTTTGAATGTCTGGCTTGGGAATGTTGTGAAGTTCCACGGTACCGTTGTAAGGGAATCATCTTTCATATATTTTACTACTTCCTGTGCCAGCGGATCGGAAGAAATCTCATCTTCGCCAAATGTGCTGAACGGTGTGATAAACTGAAGATCATTTGTTACCATCTGTTTTCCTTCATCAGAGCTGAATACCCATTTCAGGAAGTCCAGAGATGCTTTCTGATCTGCTTCGGATGCATTGCTGTTTACACACATGTAGTTTTCTGTACCGATGCACAGACCCTGTGTTTCTTCACCTTCTACCCCTGTATAGATCGGCATAAATTTCACTTTGTCTTCTTTTACTACGTTTCCGCTTACTGCGCTGATCTGTCCCCATGCCCAGTTACCATTCTGAACCATAGCTGCTTTTCCTAATGCGAACTCTGACATGGAATCATCTACGGATTTGGAACCAACCATAGTAGGTTCAACCGTTGAGTTATTCAGATACAGATCGAAGATATTTTTGTAATTATCACTGTATTTGAAAGTAATTGCATCTTCATCGCTTACACCTGCATCTTTGTATTCGTAGTAAACCGGAAGGTTCATCAGATGTGTCTGCCATCTCCAGTCCTCACCTGGTGCAAAGGATGTGGAAGCAAATACACCCTCAATGCCAAGATCATCTTTATGCGCTGTCATATCTTCTACAACTGCTTTTAAAGTATCAAAATTTTTGATGTCATCCATGGATGTTGCCTTTGCGCCCGGAAGTGCAAAATATTTTTCCATGATCTCTTCATTATAAATAATACCGTAACCTTCTTCTGCAAACGGAACACCGTATACGCCGTCACCTTCTGTAATTGCCAGGTCTTTGTCTACCAGCATATCGTAAAACTCGGTATCTTTCAGGTCTGCACAGTACTCTTTCCATGACTGGTAACCAACCGGTCCGTTGATCTGGAATAAAGTAGGTGCATCACTTTTTGCCATTTCTGATTTCAGTGTCTGCTCATACTGATTGGATGCTGCGGTCTTTACTTTTACCGGAATTCCTGTCTCCTCGGTATATTTTGCGGCAATCTTTTCCCACTGATCTGCGATTTCCGGTTTGAAATTCAGATAATATACAGAGCCCTCTACACTGCTTCCCGCTTTCTCAGTTCCTGCTGAGGAAGCATCTCCACCGCCTTTGGAACCACAGCCTGCCAATAATCCGGTTACTGTCAATGCGGCCAGACACATTGCTAATAATTTTTTCTTTTTCATAAAAAATACCCTCTTTCCTTTTCAATATCGTATCAAGTGCGTTCCTGTTTGATAGTTATATTGTATAGAAAGAGAGTATTATTTAATACAAAAGATTTTCAAGAATCATGTTCTTTTTCCACGATTCTGTAAAAGTATCAAAATATGAAATTGGTTCTTCCCCGGTAATGATCTTCATAAAAGCCAGAGTTTCCATATCTGTCATATCCTGTGGCAGTTCCCGGTAGGAATATGGTACATAATGTTCATTTACATAAGACACATCTGCTTCCTCAATAAGGCGCACCGCCTGTATACGGGAAGCATAGGCCGCCCAGTAACCTGCATTCTTATCCCCGTCCAGGAATTTCCGACAGCTGTCGTAGTAGGCGGATTCCAGAGAGTTCATAGAGTCCATCTGACGCGGATAGTGCAGTGCCAGCCAGATACGATCCGTGGTGGTAAATACTGCATTACTGTAATCGCAGTTGGCTACCAGCGGGCGGGTTGTAATATCCGCACCTCTTTTCTGGTATTCATCAATCTCACTGCTTCCGTTATGCCGGTATCTCGCATTGTCAAAAAGCGCCGTCATGATCTTCATCACCACTTCCGGATGTTCATATCCTTTTCGCACGACAATATAAGGAGCTGTTTTTCCGTAAATATAAGAATTTACCTTTCCCTGCTCATCCGTGATCACATAAGGTTTCCACTCTGCTTCAGGATTCGCTTCAACCGCTTCCATCAGCGGATTGTTCGGTGCCCACCACCAGCCGAAAAACGCTCCGCAGCGGTTATCCCTGATCAGTTCGCCGATTTCTCCCGGTGTACGCATCATATAATCCTGATCCAGGATCCCCTCCTCATACCATCCATGAAGGTACTCCAGTGCCTGTCTCGTTTCTTCTGTCAGGGAACCATATTCATACGCACCTGCAGCGTTTTGCAGCCAGATTCCCGGATTTGCATGAAATGCTGCAAAAATCGGATCTGCCGAAAAATTTGCAGAACCCTTCCCATACAGTTCTGCCAGACAGGGAAGACCTATATTTCCATTTCCACCGGGATCCGCTTCCCGAAATGCCTGTATGATCTGCTCCACATCTGCAAGGGTAGACGGCTCCGGCAGTCCCAGCTGCTCCCGCCAGTCTTCCCGCACCCAGAACAGATTGCATCCATAATAAACCTGAGTGGATGGAAGTGCCATCAGCTTTCCATCAAAGGTAACCGATTCCAGTAATTCTTTTCCATAACTGCTGTACATGGATTTGATGGTACCGGATGTCGCATTCTGATAGGCCTCTGACAGATCTTCAATCATGCCGTATTCTGCAAGTTTCTGCACATCCTCCGGACTGGACACCAGCATTACATCCGGCAGATTGTTTTCCGCAATCATCCGCTGGATATACAGATAATAATTTTCATCCTCCGACACTTCCAGCACATCCTCATTTTGTACATTCAGAGTTTTTTTCAGATAGCGTGTATAGGCATTATCCTCATAAGTATCCCCCTCCGGCATACCGGAGTTTCCGGAAGCAGTCATTTTTGCCAATGTATAGGTCACCGTCTCCGGATAAGGTGTCAGCGGAGTTGTCTCTGCCTTCTCCCAGGATGTACCGTTTTTTTCATCCGCATCGTTCTCTCCTGTCTCACAGTTCATCCAAAATGCGGTCACACCAAGAAACACACACAGCATTCCTGTACATACAGCCTGCCATGTTCTTTTGCTATGACTCATTGAGTTCTCCCTTCTGCACCTTTGGGAAATGCAGCAATACCTCCGTCCCCTCTCCCGGTTTGCTGTTGATCTGAATGGTATATGCCTCCCCAAAGCTCAGTTTCATTCTGTCGTTTACGTTTTTGACCCCATAACCTACGGCATGATATTCCAGTACATGAGCCAGCGTATCCGCATCCATTCCCACTCCATTATCACGGATACTGACATAGATCAGCCCTGTTTCTTTGTCTTCCCAGATTTGGAACCAGATCTGATGATCCGGATCTTCCTTGATGTCCAGTCCATGCTCCAGTGCATTTTCCACAAAAGGCTGAAAAATAAGTGACGGAAGTTCGTAATCCAACAGATTTTCATCCACCTCATAATGTACTTGAAAATCACCATCATGCATCCAGAGCTGAAGCTGTACATAAGCCTGGATGTTCTGCAGCGCCAGCCGCAGGCTGATCCATGTTTTTCCTTTATTTAACGTCGTCCGATAAAACGCAGAAAGGGCAAGTGTCACCTGACTGATCTCATCTTCTCCGGCTTCAATCGCTTTCCAGTTGATCATAGACAGGGAATTGTACAGAAAATGTGGATTGATCTGCGCCTGCAATGCTTTCATCTCAAATTCTTTCCGGGCAATCTGCGTCTCGTAATTTTCCCGGATCAGTTCCTGGATCCGCTGCATCATATGATTGTAACTGTTGATCAGGATTCCGATCTCATCTTCCCTGTCGCTGTGAAGATTCGCCTGGATATTTGTTTCATCCATGGACTGAATTTCAACTGTCAGTTCCTCCAGTGGCCTGGACAGATATTTTGCAAATTTTCTGCCAAGCAAAATAATGCATAACAGACAGGCTCCGACCTGTATTGCAATGATCAGGGATGTTTTTCCGGAAAATGGACTCAAGTTGGATTTCTTCTGGAAATAAGTAACCGTTGCATCCATCTGGTTCAAATCCTGCTGTACCCACAGATAGTCCTTTTTGTTTTCCGTAAAATTCACATACATTCCATTTTTATCCGTACATTTTTTTCCGTAAAAATTCCAGATCTCATTTTGCTCTGTCTGCACATGAACTCCATAATGATCCACAGCAAGCTGATTTAAAGACTCAAACAGCGTCGGGATATCCGTGCGCACCGCCACATAACTTTCAATGCCGGAATAGCTTGGAATCTTGTACAGGGAAATCAGATCCAGTGTATCTTCATCAAATACCCACGCTTTATCCCTGATGCCTTCCCGATACCAGGATTCCTCATACAGATCTTCCAGCGGACGGGTTTCATTTCCGAAAGACTGCTGAATGCCCTCAGAATAAATCGTAATGGATTCCATGATCAGGTTCTGATACTGCAGCGCACTGATGGTATTGGAAACTTCCTGATACAGCTCATAACGCTGCGTCTTTTTCGCGGGATCGCATTCCAGAAAATTGATGATATCCTGATTGTATACAAAATAATTCATCATCTGCTGACAGGTGTACATCTGATAATCCACAATTCCACAGGCCTGCTGCAATGCATTTGTCATATCCTTTTCCCGATACTTCAAAACCGTACGGTACGAATTGATTCCCATTGAAATCCCAAGTACCGTAACCGGCACCATACCAACGAGGCACAATATCGTAAGTATCTTTTTCCGGATGGAAAATTTATGAAATAACTGTTTCAGCCTGCTCATCTGTCACGCCACCCTTTCGATACTGCTCCGGACTGCACCCGCAGTATTCCCGGAAGTTTTTGCAGAAATAGGATACATTTGAAAAACCTGTTTCTCTGCATATCTGTACAATCTTCATGGAGGTATCGGAAAGCAGTTTTTTTGCCTGCTCCATCCGATAATTC
>Ga0129310_1001214_pt1 | contig 23727 bp, 20 predicted proteins | sample Go1ome_2_FD_94433 | JGI IMG/M metagenome (GOLD analysis project Ga0129310, IMG submission 94433) | Western lowland gorrila individual fecal microbial communities from Wisconsin, USA - Go1022A metagenome | ecosystem: Host-associated > Mammals > Digestive system > Large intestine > Fecal | place...
ATCCGTCAGCCTGCCGGAATATCACGAAAAATCCGCTGCGTTCACGGGATTCGGCATAGCCCTCGTCGCAAAGGAGAACGTATGCGTGTTCTATCGTTATAGTGCTGACGTCTGTTTCCGCGGCAAGCTGCCGCTTGGACGGAAGCCTGCTGTTATACGGGAACACTCCCTTTAATATCGTCCCTGAGATATTTGTATATCTGCAAATATACGGGGCGTTCAGTTTTGTCTATTGCATATTTCATCTGGCTATATATTTTTCTCCGATTCTGACTATTTTATATTGCCAAAGGATATTGTATCATATAATCGCAGAAAAAGCAAGGAGGATAATTAAATGGATATGAGCAAGTTCCTGGTGGACGCATATTTCACCGAACACGAACCGAAAGCAAAATACATGATGGGAAGCTCCGACCCGGAGTCGCTTTCACTGAAAGAAGCAGCGCCGGACATTTCTGCTTATTGCGGAGAACAGCTTGGTTATGCTCTCGGAAACGGATATCTTCCGCTGCGTGAAAAGCTGACATCGCTCTACAAGACGCTTACTCCAGACAATATAGCAATGATGAACGGCGGCGAGGAAACCATTTACGTTACAATGCGGGCGCTGCTGAAACCGGGTGATGAAATAGTAGTTCAGATGCCGTTGTATCAGTCGCTGTTTGTTATCGCGAAGGAAATAGGCTGCCGTATAATCGAGTATCGCCCGAGCATTAAGGGTAGCTGGAAATTCAGCCTGCAGGCTCTGAAATCAAAGATAACTCCGTCAACGAAGCTGCTTATACTGAATTACCCGCACAATCCAACGGGAGCCTGCCTAACGGACAAGGATATGCGCGATATCGTAGGATTATGCCGCGAACATGACCTGTACCTTGTTTCGGACGAAATGTATCGTTTCCTGCATATTGACGAAAGCGGCTCGGACGCATCCTTTGCTGATATGTACGAAACAGCCATTCCGATGACCCAGCCGAGGATCGCAGAGCCAAGACCATTGCCGACCTTGAAACCGAAGCTGGAAGCAGAATTGATAAGTCCATCTGTACGGTATCCGGTTTTCCACTCGCCGTATTCAATGGTATCGGAAACGATAGCGAACATACATGAGGAAATACCAGCGTTGCCGATTCCCTTGAGTACGCAGGCGGCGATAACTCCGACCATATTCGTGCCGACAAATCCGAAGAGCGCAAAGCCTATACCGTAGATGATCGCACCAACGATGAGCATATTCCGCTTGCCTATCTTCTTGATGATGAACGCCTTGAAGAACATCACGCCTATCTGAACAAGATTTGCGACGAGATTCATCGTGCCGACCATGTTTTCATCGTGGAGCACGTTCTTTGCGTAGTAAACCGCAGCGCCGCCGTTGAGGGAATAGTTGATGAAAATTAACACCAGTGTTACAGTTATCATTATCCAGTACTTGTTTCTGAAGAGAAGACCTATACCATTGAAGAACGGTACTTTTTCGTGCTTTGTTTCCTTGGCAGGCTCAACGCGTTCCTTTGTGCCGGTGAATGTAATGATGAACACAATGACAGCCAGTACGCCGAATACTGCGAAAGTCTTTGTCCATGCAGACATATTGTCACCGAAAAACTGAACCAGCGTAAGCGTGAGGTTTGTTATCAGCAGAGTTCCGACAGTTGCAAGTATCATTCTGAAAATACTGAGTACGGAGCGCTCATACTGGTTCTGCGTGATGAGAGAATTAAGCGTTGCATAGGGTAGTTTATCGCTGTGTAAACTACTGAAGAAACGAGGTTGTAGGTGATGAAGATGTACACGAGCTTAGAGGATTCGCCCAGCCCCGACGGTACGGAAAAGAGCAGCACACCCACCAGCGCAAACGGGATAGCCATTCGGAGTATCCACGGGCGACACTTGCCGAAACGTGATTTTGTCCTGTCAACGATAACGCCCATGATGAGGTCGGTAACGCCGTAAAATACTCTGGACAGCAGCAAAAAACGAATACCCCCCGCTTCGCGGGCAAAACCGTTTTTTGACAAACTGACGGGCAGCTAAACGCTGCCCGCTTTGCTATGAAAAACGTATCTTTCCAGGCTGGTGAGAATGGTGCAGATGCTAGGAAGTGGTCATTCGACTAGGCTTTGTGGACATTGCCTTTTGTTGCCCGACATCGTGTCGGGCTTTTAGGGCAACACCAAAAACATCGTGTTTGTGCCTGCCGAACAACATTTTTTGCGAAACATATCACTGTGCCTAAAATAGCGGAAGTAATTCTTTTCGCAAAAATAGCGACGCAGATGCTCCTTTATCGCCAGCCTGCATGCTTTGTTCTACACATTAGTCATTCCACTGTATGTCGTCAGGATATCATCCGCTATCTCGCGCTGAGTGCGGCGGGTGTCCATCGCAAGCTTCTGGATATGCCGGTGCGCCTGATTCTCCGTCAGATTAAGATACTGTATAAGACAGCACTTCGCGCGGTCGATGGTCTTTGTGTCCTCAAGCTGCTTTGTGAGCTTGGATTTTTCCTCTTCAAGGCGCTGTAAGCTCTCACGGGTCATTTCAGCCATTCTCACAGTCTGCAAAAGCGCCTGCTTGGTGAAAGGTCTTGGCAGGACGTACGCGCCAGTGAATTTGATTCGGCTCTGAACCTCGTCCGCTATCTCAGTCTTAGCGATGACAATTATCACAGCGTCCGTGCGGCCGCGCGCCTCCGCCACCCAGTTCAGACCGAAATCCGAACGAAGCGGCGTGGAGACTATCACCATGCCATACCCCGAAAGATCAGCCGCAGAAGCCACGCCGTCATCGTAGCAGATCGTTATTTCAGCGCCGGTGTCCTCCAGCGCGGCGGCAATGCTGCCGCATATCATCTCGGTCTTTGCGTTGATGAATATTCTGTTCATGAGTGCGACCTCCCCTGCGGCAGAAATTCTGAAGCCTTAAAGATTGTTGACGTAAAGCTGCTTGTACGGGCTTGCGGAGTTCGGCGTAAGCTTGAAGAAGTTGGAGCTGAGCAGTGTGTCAGCGTCGTTGCCGAAGTGCTTTACGAAGCGCTCCACATAATGTCTGATGGACTCCTTTTCCTCGGCGGTAGCTACTGTACAGCACACCTGTACGGGAAGTCCCTTGGGCATTACGTCGCTGCGGATAAACATTTCACCGCCGTGCATTCCAGTGCCGCAGAAGTGACCTACCGGGCAGCCCTCAACGCCGATACCGAGCACGACGATTATACCGCCTGCCTGGTACTCTCCCAGGAAGTCGCCTACCTTGCCGCCGATAACGATGGTCGGGAACATGTCCTGATAGCTCTTCATATGGATACCAACGCGGTAGCCTGCGTTGCCCTGGACATATATCTCACCGGAGCGCATAGCGTAGCCCGTCGTATCGCCGCTGTTGCCGTGGATTATGATAGCGCCGTCGTTCATGGTGTCGCCGGTGGCGTCCTGGGCGTTGCCGTGCACGCTTATCTTGGCGCCGTTAAGGTACGCGCCGAGCGCGTTGCCGGGGGTTCCCTTGATGAGGATCTCCTTGCCGGAAAGACCCGCGCCGATGTATCTCTGTCCCAGCACGTTTTCCAGAGTGAACTTCTGCTCTTCAGAGTCCCTGATCATTTTATTCAGCTCTGCATACGGCATATTCTTTGCGTCAATGATCATCTCTTTATTCCTCCCAGCTTCTCTTCCCTGCGCGCCTTGCTGAACATCATCATCTGTGGTCTGTCCTTCAGCATATCCATATCAACGTTGGAAAGGTCTATGCGCTCCTTTATCATGGAGGTGTAGATACCTGCGCGCTTTACGTCGCCCATGAGTATGAAGCCCTTGAGCAGACCGTCCTTGAATACCAGCTTTTTATAATTATTGCCGTTTTCCTCAACATATTCCTCGCCGTCGTAACTTCCGGCGGTGATGATGTGAAGTCCGAAGAATCCGATGGCGTTCATCGGGATAGCGTTCTCGTACTTTGTTTCAGCGCCCGCCATGTTTCTCCCGGCAACTTCGCCCTGCATGTACGCGTTCGGAAGAAGCGCCAGGATCCTGTCGGTATCGCTGGAAGCGTCGTGGCTGACGGTGCAGTCACCGGCTGCGTAAACGTCGTCAAGGGTGGTTTTCTGCGTGAGGTCGCAGATTATTCCGCGCTCCACCTTGCCGCCTGCTTCAGATACAAGCTCGGTGTTCGGACGTACTCCGACTGCGATGATGACCATATCGAAATCGACTGTCGCGCCGTTCTTCAGCTTAGCGGAATGCTCGCTGAATTCGTCAACGGAAGTACCCAGGATAAACTTGGTTCCCTTGCTCTCAATGTGCTTCTTCATGATAGATCCTGCACGGATATCAAGGATAGACGGCAGGATACGGTCAGCCATATCAACTACGGTGATATCAGCCTTGTATTCGTTGAGAGCTTCTGCAGCCTTAAGTCCGATAAGACCTGCGCCGATGATGAGTACCTTCATTCCCGGCTTGACCTCAGCCTTGATAGCCTTTACGCTGTCATAGCTCATGAACGTGTGGCAGGAGGCTATCTTGTCCATTCCGTTCATCGGAGGAACGAACGGCTTGGAGCCAGTAGCTACCATAAGCTTGTCATAGGGGACTGTTTTTCCATCGGAAAGAACTACGTCCTTTGCCGCGGTTTCTATCTTTGTAACACGGGCGTCGAGCAGCGTTTCAACGCCGTTCTTCTCGTAGAAATCCGGGCTGCGGTAGTAGATATTCTTATCCGTCACCTTGCCCATCAGCCAATAGGAGATGAGCGGTCTGGAGTAGGTGTGGTACTTCTCGTCGGAGATAACGGTTATCTTACCGGTCTTGTCTATCTGACGGATACCCTCGATGGTGCCGACTGCTGCGGCAGAATTTCCGATTATCACATAATTCATATCCGTCACCTCACCTTTCCTCGAAAACTATCGCATTGTTCGGGCAAGCCTTTACGCATGCCGGCTCGCCGTGGCTGTTGCGTGTGCAGAGGTCGCACTTGCGTATCTTATGTCCAGTCTCGTCAATGACGATGGCGCCGTACGGACATGAGAGCACGCAGGTATAACAGCCGACGCATTTCTCCTCGTCGCAGACGATAACGCCGTTCTGCACGGAAAGAGCGCCTGCAATACAGCCCTTTACACAGGGGTGCGCTTCGCAGTGACGGCACTGTACTGCAAAGTTTATCTTGTCGCCCTCTTCTATCTGTATCCTCGCGACGGGCTTCTTGCCGCCGGCGAAAGCCTTTATCATATCGGGAGCGCCGCTGTTCGCTGCCGCACAGGTGAATTCACACAGATGGCAGCCCAGACACCAGTCCTCGTTCACATAAACCTTTTTCATTGTTATGACCATTCCTTTCGAGCAGTGTCAGTCGTTATTCACCTGCGTGCATTATTCCGAGGATATCAAGTTCCTTCTGATTCAGACCGATTCCGCGGAGCATGAGCCTGTTGCCGCGGAGGGACTCCAGGGAGTTGATACCCATGCCGCCCATCATTTCCTTTATCTCGTGATCCCATGCGTGAACGAGGTTCACGAGGCGCTTGTACGCAATATCCGGATTAAGGCGCTTTACAAGGTCAGCGCGCTGCGTCGCGATACCCCAGTTGCACTTACCGGTGTTGCAGCTTCTGCACAGGTGGCAGCCCATGGAGAGCAGCGCCGCTGTAGCAATGTAAACTGCGTCCGCGCCGAGTGCGACAGCCTTTACGACGTCCGCACTGCTTCTGATGGAACCGCCGACAACGATGGAGATGTTGTTTCTGATACCCTCGTCGCGGAGTCTCTGGTCAACGCTCGCGAGAGCCAGCTCTATCGGGATACCCACGTTATCGCGTATTCTTGTCGGAGCCGCGCCGGTACCGCCTCTGTAACCATCGATAGCAATTATATCCGCGCCGCTTCTCGCGATACCGGAAGCGATAGCCGCTACGTTATGTACCGCCGCGATCTTTACGATAACGGGCTTTTCCCAGTTGGTGGCTTCCTTGAGTGAAAGAACCAGCTGACGGAGATCCTCGATGGAGTAGATATCGTGATGCGGAGCCGGGGAGATCGCGTCAGTTCCCTTGGGTATCATACGAGTTCTGGAAATCTCCTCGTTTATCTTCATTCCCGGAAGATGTCCGCCGATACCGGGCTTAGCGCCCTGACCCATCTTTATCTCGATAGCCGCGCCGGTGTCGAGGTATTCCTTGAATACGCCGAAACGGCCGGAAGCTACCTGGCATATGGTGTTGGGGCCGTACTTGTAGAAATCCTTGTGCAGACCGCCCTCACCGGTATTGTAATATGTACCAAGCTCCTGTGCGGCTCTCGCCAGGGACTCATGCGCGTTCTTCGAAATAGAACCGAAGGACATCGCTGAGAACATGATCGGCACGTCAAGCTCCAGGTAAGGATTATGCTTGAATTCAGCCTTGCCGTTCTCATCATAGTGTATCTCCTGGTCCTTCTTGCCAAGGAACGTCTTGGTTTCCATCGGCTCACGCAGCGGGTCGATAGGCGGGTTTGTTACCTGCGAAGCGTTCAGCAGTATCTTGTCCCAGTAAACCGGGTACTCGCGCGGGTTGCCCATCGCGGAGAGAAGCACTCCGCCGGATCCTGCCTGCTTGTATACCTCGTCCATTACCTGCTGGCTCCAGTTTCCGTTCTCGCGGAATTCGTTCTCGTTCTTTCTTATTTTCAGTGCTCTTGTCGGACAGAGGGTTACGCAGCGCTGGCAGTCAACGCAGCTTGTTTCGTCAGCGACCATCTTATCCAGGTCGGGATCGTAATGGTGCACCTCGTTGGCGCATTGTCTTTCACAGACGCGGCACTTGATGCAGCGGTCGTAGTTGCGTACCACCTCAAACAGGGGGTTCATATAATTTATAGCCACTTGTGACCTTCCTTTCAATTCTGCTCTATCACTTATTTATCAAGGGTTACGATGATCGGCTCTCCGCCGCGGGGGCTCCAGATACGGTCAACGTCCGGGGACATCGTTCTGATGGAGCACTCCTCACTGGAGATGTATACCGTGTCGCCCTTCTCTGCAGCAACCATTGAGCGGAGCTTCAGGCGGTCGTTGAGCGCCATGAGTCCGTTGTTGAAGCCAAGGATTATTGAGAAAGGACCTGTGATGAGCAGGCTGGAATATACGTTTCTGAAATGGCGGATCTTCGCGGTTTCCTCCGGGCTGAACCTGCCGGAATCTATCTCGCTCCAGAACGGAGCCGCGATGACCTTTGCAACGTCCTCCAGCGGCATTCCCAGGCGGCGGTGGAGGTAGTCTATAATATAAGTGATTACCTCGGTATCCGTCAGCAGGTTGCACTTGTAGCCGAACATCTCAATGAAGCGTCTGTTCGCGTCGTAAGAGGAGATCTCACCGTTATGTACTATCGTGTAATCCAGCAGTGAAAACGGGTGCGCGCCTCCCCACCAGCCGGGTGTGTTCGTCGGATAGCGTCCATGGACTGTCCACGCCCAGCCGTCGTACTCGTCAAGTCTGTAGAACTCGCCGACATCCTCAGGGTAGCCGACCGCCTTGAATACGCCCATGTTCTTGCCGCTGGAGAAAACGTAAGCGCCGTCGATCTTGTCGTTTATCTTGATAACGCAGCGTGCGACGTAGGTGCGCTCGTCAAGCTGGCTTTCTTCAAGCTTTGTGGGAAGAGGGTTTACGAAGTAGCGCCAGATAAGCGGTTCGTCTGTGATGTTCGGGTGCTTTCTGGTAGGAATGCGCGAGAGGTTGATGACATCGAAGTGTCTGTCGATGAAAGCCTCAGTCTTGATCCTTGCTTCGTTGGAGTCGTAGAAAACGTGGAACGCATACTGATCCTTGTACTCCGGATAGATGCCGTAACCCGCATAGCCGCCGCCCAGACCGTTGGAACGGTCATGCATACAGGCGATGGAATTCACGATCACGCTGCCGTTAGTCCTCCTGCCGCTCCTGTTTATGAAGCCCGAGATGGCGCAGCCTGCAGGGATCCTGGTTTCTCCCTCTTTCTTTAACATAAGCTCACTCCTTAAAATTGACTCAGAAAAACAAGTTCCGGCAGGATAACCGCCGGAATCTGCGTCATTCGGCGCAGCGCTGAGCCGTTTTGTCTTTCGTATTATTGCGGAAGCTGCGGCTGTTCAGTGAAACTTTGTCGTCTGCAAAGTTGCAGAAGCTTGTTACGCCGGTTTTTATCGCCGCGAACGCTTGTGCCAGGGCACTAACGTTTTTATCCGTGTTTAATTTACGTCCCTATTATAGCACTAATGTCTCCGGTTGTCAAGTGGTTTTTGCAAGTTTTTGAAGTGTAATCTTTCATTTTTATGCATAGTGCATTACATATTTGGTTTATAATTCCGGTTAGTTATAACTAATAAAGCCTTTTCACAGCCTGTATCGGGCGATATTATCACCTGGAATGTTATTTTTGCAAGAAGCAGACTTGTTGTGTTGCAATATTTTTGTAGAAACAGCCAAAATGCAAAAAATCCCGAAAAACCTGCACAAATTTCAAATAGCACTTGAAAAAAGCACGGAAATAGAGTATAATAGTATAGTATTATTTAATATCAAAGAAAGGAACATCTAATTATGGCAGTCGAATTAAAGACTATACAGCACCTCTGTGAGCTGTCAAAGCTGAATTATGACGAAGCCGGACTTGAAAAAGTCATGGGCGAGATGGGCGACATCATCGACCTGATGGACACGATCAAGAGCTTCGACCTCACCTATGACGATACCAAGGACAACAACAGCATTTCTCTGAACGAAGTACGCGAGGACGTTGCACAGCCGTCATTCCCGACGGAAAAGCTGCTTGCAAATGCAGAGAACACCGACAACTGCTACGTTGTGCCCAAGGTCGTTGAATAATCAGGAGGTAGTATATGGATATAACCCGTGCAAAGATCCGTGACCTGCGCAAGGCACTGGACAGCAAGGAGATCAGCGCCGCAGAGCTTTGCGGCGAATATTTCAAGAAGATAGAAGCCTGCGATGGCAAGGTTCAGTCCTACATCACCGTGACAAAGGACAAGGCGATGGAGATGGCAGCGAACGCCCAGAAGCGCATCGACGCAGGCGAATCCGCGCCGCTCACCGGTATTCCGCTCGCTATAAAGGACAACATCTGCACTGACGGTATCAAGACCACCTGTGCAAGCAAGATGCTGGAGAATTTCATTCCCCCGTATAATGCTACAGTCATTGAAAAGCTGAACGCCGAGGGTTACGTGCTTCTCGGCAAGACCAGCATGGACGAATTCGCGATGGGCGGTTCCACCCAGACCTCCGCGTTCGCCAAGACCAAGAATCCCTACGATCTCGAGAGAGTTCCCGGCGGTTCCTCCGGCGGAAGCGCGGCGGCGGTATCCGCTTCGTTTGCGCCTGCCGCTCTCGGAAGCGACACCGGCGGTTCCATCAGACAGCCCGCTTCTTTCTGTGGCGTTACCGGCATCAAACCGACTTACGGCAGAGTTTCCCGCTACGGTCTGGTGGCTTTCGCAAGCTCCCTTGACCAGATAGGTCCGATCGCGTCCGACGCCCGTGACTGCGCGATTATGCTCAACGCCATCTGCGCGCACGACCCTCACGACGCCACAAGCTCCAGACAGCCAGTTCCGGATTTCACCGAGAAGCTGGGTCAGTCCGTCAGCGGAATGAAAATTGCGATGCCCAAGGAATTCTACTCCGACGATATCGACGACGACGTAAAGGCTTCCGTTATGGCGGCAGCTAAGACCCTGGAATCCCAGGGCGCGAAGCTCGTTGAATGCTCCATTCCCGGACTTAAGTACGCTATCCCGGCTTACTATCTTATCGCCTGCGCAGAGGCCGCGTCCAACCTTTCCAGGTTCGACGGAATCAAGTACGGCTTCCGCGGCGAGGGACGTACATTCGAAGAGCTTATCCGCGACAGCCGCAGCAATGGCTTCGGCGAGGAAGTAAAGCGCCGTATCCTGCTGGGTAACTACGCGCTTTCCTCCGGCTACTACGACGCTTACTACAAGAAGGCGCTCGCCCTCAAGCAGGAGATAATCAAGGAATACAACGACGTGTTCGATATCGCAGACGTTATCCTGACCCCGACCGCTCCTACACCTGCGTACAAGATCGGCGCACAGGACAACGACCCGGTAAAGATGTACCTCGCAGATATCTGCACGGTTACAGTAAACATCGCGTCCCTGCCGGGAATCTCCACCACCTGCGGATACACCGCTGACGGACTTCCGATCGGTATGTCCGTTATCGGCAGACGCTTTGACGAGCAGACTATTTTACAGTGCGCCGACGCATTCGAACAGACATTCGCGCCGTCCGCACCGAAGCTTTAAGGAGGTAATGGCATGAGCTCATATTTTCCTACGATAGGACTTGAAACACACGCGGAGCTTTCCACCAACTCCAAGGTATTCTGCACCTGCTCCGCAGAATTCGGCGGCACGCCGAACTCCAGATGCTGCCCCGTGTGCAGCGGACTTCCCGGAACTCTGCCGGTACTGAACAGAAAGGCTGTTGAGTACATCATCAAGGCAGGATACGTCATGAACTGCGATATCTCGCGTTTCACCAAGTGGGACAGAAAGAACTACTTCTACCCCGACCTGCCGAAAGCATATCAGATATCCCAGATGCCGCGCCCGGTATGCCTTTCCGGTAACGTCAAGATAAACGTAGGCGGCAAGGAAAAGGATATCCGAATCAACCGTATACACCTCGAAGAGGACGCTGGTAAGCTCGTTCACGACGAAGTAAACCGAATCTCCCTCGCGGACTACAACCGCTGCGGAGTTCCGCTCATCGAGATAGTTACCGAGCCGGATTTCCACAGCGCTGAGGAAGTCGTAGCATACCTTGAAAAGATAATGCTTCTCCTCCAGTACGCCGGAATATGCGACTGCAAGATGGAGCAGGGCTCTATCCGCTGCGACGTCAACATCTCCATCGCGCCCAAGGGAAGCAATGAACTCGGCACCAGAACCGAGCTGAAGAATCTGAACTCCCTCAAGGCGATAGCAAAGGCTATCGAAGTCGAGATCGAGCGCCAGGAAGAGCTTCTGGACAACGGCGAAAAGGTTATCCAGCAGACCCGCCGCTTCAACGAAGCTCTCGGCGAGACCACCGCAATGAGAAGCAAGGAGGACGCTCACGATTACCGCTACTTCCCCGACCCGGATATCCCTCCGATAATCTTCACCGAGGAGGAACTCGAGGAGATACGCAATTCCATTCCGGAGCTTCCGGAGCAGAGAGTTGCCCGCTACGTCGAGCAGTACGGCATCAAGAAGCCGGACGCAGACCTCATCGTTTCCGACAAGAAGATATGCGATTTCTTTGACGTCGCTATCCAGGAATACGACAACCCCAAAGCAGTCGCTAACTACATCACTGGCGAGCTTCTCCGCAGAAAGAACCTCGGCGAAGTTGATATGGACGATCTGAAATTCACCGGCAAGGAGTTCGCACAACTCGTTGAGCTGCTCCAGACCGATAAGGTTTCTCAGTCCAACGCCAAGGCGATACTCGGCGAGATGATAGAGAACGGCGGCACTCCGAAGTCCATTGCAGACGCAAAGGACCTCTGGATAAAGGAGGACAGCGACCTGCTCGCAAAGACTGTTGACGAGATAATCGCGAACAATCCGAAGGCAGCCGAGCAGTACCGCAACGGCGACCAGAAGGTATTCGGATTCTTCATGGGACAGGCTAACAAGGCTCTCAAGGGTCAGGCTTCCCCGAAGGCTATCCAGGAATATATCAAGAAGAAGCTTTCAGAGTAATAATCAGGGCGGATCTTATGATCCGCCCTTAGTTTTTGAAAAAATTCTGACACCTATAAATAAATACGTATGGGAGGGGCTTGCCCATCCCGCATTTTTTTACGTAGATTCCCCACATTGACAAATCCGGGCGACCGATGGTCGCCACTACTTTTTATGCGTCAAAATTTTTTCAGCATGTGCCGAAAAAATTGTAAAAGCAAAAAATTTTATAGAAACAATGGGGGAAAACTCTTTGTTTCCCAGACACGCTTCGCTTAGTCTGCCCCTACCCACACCCCTTTAGCGCTTTTGACACGATTAGCGGCACTGCCGTGCCGAGTAGCAGCGCTTCGCGCTGAGTGCGGGGCTCTGGTCTGTCGCCAGTTTGGTGCAACATTAAATATATCCGTTGGACAATCACGAACTTTTTGCGCCGAACTAGCCCCTCTGGCACTACGTGCGTAAGGCGAAGCCGTCGCCTAGACACACTCCCCCGCTGGCCCCCGCCAGCCTTTTGAAGCGTTCACGCCGTGAGCGAAGCGAATTAAAGGCGTGAACGAGAGGTTGGACCGAAAACTTTAATAGCTGACGCGCAAATTATACAGTTTTTCGACAGTATCTACTGCACATTAAAAAGTTCAGTATTTTTGTTTATCAGAATATCACGGTGCGACCCCGAGGAACTCCTCAAGGGTAAGTCCGCTGTCATGGACGAGCTTTGCAGTACTCGTTCCGAGATAACGCACATGCCACGGCTCATAGATATACCCGGTGATAGGCTCGCTGTCCTTGGGATAGCGCAGCAGGAAGCCATACTCCCAGCAGTGCGCCGCAAGCCACTTGCCCTCCGGAGTTTCTCCGTAGCTCTGACTCAGCGAGGAAATATCCATCGCAAGCCCAGTCTGGTGCTCCGAATGTCCGGGCTGCGCCGAATATCTGTCCGCGCGCTCGAAGCCGTCTATGGACTCCCAGTAAGCGAACGTTGCGCGCTGCTTTTCGTACGAACGGAATCCGGATACTATCTCCATATCGTAGCCGGAAGCTTTCTTCATTTTAAGGTATGCGTTATAGGTCGTCTGGTCAAGTCCGTCGCCGTAATCCTCCGGCAGGTCGAACTGACGGTTTACGATTATCACTCCGCCGATGGTGGTCACTCCGTCCTGCTTCACAGGCTCCGGAGCCTTTATCTTCGCGGTCACGGTGCCCTTACAGGTGATATCCGAAAACTTGTCGAGCACCTCCAGCGTACCCTGTCCGTATACATTTCCGCCCTTGTTCACCGCAAGCTTTCCGTCAAGCGCAACGTACCCGGTTTTCTGTATCTTCATTTTTCCGGTGCAGGAAACTTTTCCGCCGTCCTGTATCAGTACATCTCCCTGAACGAAAACCGAGCCGCCGGACGCGATCTTGAGCGTTCCGTTTATAAAGAACTCCGTGCCGGACGTGATATAGAGCTTTCCGCCGTTCTTTACCGTGAGCGTGGTTCCCTCCGGAAGAACGGTGTCTTTTCTTATGACGTAATTCCCGGTTATTTTACGCGAACCGGAACTGAACATCACATTCTGCGTCTGGACTGTGTTTGACTCCGCCTCTGCCCTGCCAGCGGTCAGCGGAGTAACAAACAGGAACATCGCCAGCGTCACAACGACCGCCATGAGTACCGCTGATACTGAATTTATCGTCCTTGTCATGACACACCCTCCTTTTATTCTATATGACCTCCCGTGTGCAGAAAGGTTACATTAAAGTGAAATTTTTTACCATATTGTGTACATACTATTATAGTACAATCCGGGAAGAATGTCAACGGAGTACGCCGGGAATTTTTCGATATTTTTTTCGTTACCCTCTTGACAAATACCCCCTGGGGGTATATAATATAACTGCAATGAACAAGGAGGTGACAGCATGGAACACAAGGAATGCTGCCAGTGCGAGCACTGCAAAAAGACAAAGGAGCGCTCCCCGGAGGAATTCCGCGCACTTGTGAACCGCATAAAGCGGATACAGGGTCAGCTGCGCGGCATAGAGAACATGCTTGAAAATAACGCTTACTGCACGGATATCCTGGTGCAGGTAGCAGCTGCGAACGCCGCGCTGAACGCCTTTAACCGGGAGCTTCTGGCGAGCCACATAAAGAGCTGCGTCGCACAGAATATCCGCGAGGGCAACGACGAGGTGATCGACGAGCTGGTCAATACCCTCCAGAAGCTTATGAAATAGAGAAAGAAGGAACAAAAGAATGAAACAGTTTGACGTAACGGGTATGAGCTGCGCGGCATGCAGCGCCCGCGTCGAAAAGGCGGTGTCAAAGGTTCCAGGAGTTACCAGCTGCTCGGTCAATCTGCTGACGAATTCAATGGGCGTCGAGGGCACGGCGACCACGGACGATATAATTTCCGCCGTTACCGCCGCGGGATACGGCGCAAGTGAAAAAGGCTCCGCGAAACCGGCGGACAAGCCCGCGGAAAGCACGCAGAACGCGTTCCGCAGCATGCGTACGCGGCTGATATGGTCGCTGGTGTTCCTCGTGATACTGATGTACTTCTCGATGGGACACATGATGTGGGGATTCCCGCTGCCGCCGTTCCTGGAGGGAAACCATGTCGCAATGGGACTTATCCAGCTGCTGCTCACCGCCGTCGTTATGGTTATAAACCAGAGGTTCTTCATCAGCGGATACAAGGCGCTGTTCCACGGCTCTCCGAATATGGATACGCTGGTGGCGCTGGGCGCTTCTGCGGCGTTCGGATACAGCACGTTCGCACTGTTCGCGATGACAGACGCGCAGCTGCACGGCGGCGCCGAGGCAGCCATGAAATACATGGACGAGTTCTACTTCGAATCGGCGGCGATGATACTCACGCTGATAACCGTCGGCAAAATGCTGGAAGCCCGCTCAAAGGGCAAGACCACCGACGCACTGAACTCCCTCATGAAGCTCGCGCCGACCTCCGCCACCGTTATCCGGAACGGAGCCGAGGTGGATATTCCCATAGAACAGCTTAACGTCGGGGACTTATTCGCGGTGCGTCCTGGCGAGAATATCCCCGCCGACGGAGTAGTCACCGAGGGAGAAAGCGCCGTGAATGAATCCGCGCTCACCGGCGAGAGCATACCGGTGGACAAATCCGCAGGCGACAGGGTTTCCGCAGCGACGATAAATCTTTCGGGATATATGCGCTGCAAGGCAACGCAGGTCGGCGGAGATACCGCGCTGTCCAAGATCATCAAAATGGTCAGCGACGCCTCTGCGACCAAGGCGCCCATCGCGAAGCTTGCGGACAAGGTTTCCGGGATCTTCGTACCAGTGGTTATCGGAATAGCGCTGGTGACTATCGCAGTATGGCTCCTTTGCGGTCAGAGCGTAGGTTACTCCCTGGCGCGGGGAATTTCCGTACTCGTAATCAGCTGCCCCTGCGCACTGGGTCTTGCTACTCCGGTGGCGATAATGGTGGGCAACGGCGTAGGAGCGAAGAACGGTATTCTGTTCAAGACCGCCGTTTCGCTTGAGCAGACCGGAAAGGTCAGCATAGTTGCTCTTGACAAGACCGGAACCATAACCAAGGGCGAGCCGGCAGTAACTGACGTCCTTCCCGCGCAGGGAATAACGCAGACTGAGCTTCTGGAGTACGCAAGCGCACTGGAATCCAAGAGCGAACACCCGCTTGCGGCGGCGGTCATGAAATACGCCGAAGCCCAGAGCATAACGCCCGGAAGCAGCGAGGAGTTCACGGCGCTCCCCGGCAACGGTCTTTCTGCGGTATCCGGTGGCGCAAAGCTGCTCGGCGGAAGCGTGAAGTTCATTTCGTCCCAGGTGGATATCCCCGGTGACATGCTTTCAGAATGCGACCGGCTCTCCGGCGAGGGCAAGACTCCGCTATGCTTTGCAAAGGACGGCGGATTCCTCGGCGTGATAGCCGCCGCGGACGTAATAAAGCCCGAAAGCCCGGAGGCTGTAAAGCAGCTCCATAACATGGGAATCCGGGTCGTAATGCTGACCGGCGACAACGAGCGTACTGCAAAGGCTATCGGCGCGCAGGCGGGCGTTGACGAGGTAATCGCCGGAGTACTCCCGGACGGCAAGGAACAGGTTATACGCTCGCTGAAAGACCATGGAGCGGTCGCGATGGTCGGCGACGGGATCAACGACGCTCCAGCGCTCACTAGGGCGGATATCGGCATTGCGATAGGCGCAGGTACTGACATCGCCATCGACGCGGCGGACGTAGTACTCATGAACAGCAAACTGACGGACGTCCCGGCGGCGATAAGGCTGAGCCGTGCTTCCCTGCTGAACATCAAGGAGAACCTGTTCTGGGCGTTCATTTACAACATCATCGGTATCCCGCTTGCCGCCGGAGTATTTGTGAATCTCTTCGGCTGGACGCTCGACCCGATGTTCGGCGCAGCGGCGATGAGCCTTTCAAGCTTCTGCGTAGTGACGAACGCACTGCGTCTGAACTTTGTCAAGGTGCACAGCGCGGCGCATGACAGGAAAATACACCACAAACACAAGGAGGAAAAAACAATGGAAGTTACAATGAAGATCGAAGGAATGATGTGCGGTCACTGCGAGGCGACCGTAAAGAAGGCGCTTGAAGCCATTCCCACAGTAGAAAGCGCAGAGGTGAGCCACGAAAAGGGCACAGCAGTTGTCAAGCTCTCCGCTGAAACCCCGTTCGACGTTCTGAAGAAGGCAGTCGAGGACAAGGACTACAAGGTACTTGGATAACAGAAAAACAAAAACAGGCGGAGCTATTAAGCTCCGCCACAGCTTGTCGAAAAAGTTATTACTGCTGAAAATTATATAAAAACAGTGGGGGAAAACTCTTTGTTTCCCAGACACGCTTCGCTTAGTCTGCCCCAGCCCACACCCCTTTAGTGCCTTGTTGGCGTAAAAGCCGCCCTACCGTGCGGAGTCGCGGGGCTCTGGTCTGTCGCCAGTTTGGCGCAACATTAAATATATCCGTTGGACAATCACGAACTTTTTGCGCTAAACTAGCCCCTCTGGCACTGCGTGCGTAAGTCGAAGCCGTCGCCTAGACACACTCCCCCGCTTGGGGAGACACCCGCCCCCGCCAGCCTTTTGAAGCGTTCACGCCGTGAGCGAAGCGAATTAAAGACGTGAATGAGAGGTTGGACCGAAAACTTTAATTGCTAACGCGCAAATTAATAAGTTTTTCGGTAGACTCAGGCAGGCGCTGAAATCAGCGCCTGCTTATTTATTATTCAACGGGAATTTCGATAGGTGTTTCAACCGGCGTATCGGTATCCGGTGCCGTTCCGTCAACGGTCTTTTCGTCCGGCTCAACCTCTATCGGTTCGGTTTCAGTCGGCTCTGTCGTTGTCTTGGACGGCTTGGGCTTCGTGGTTTTGGACGTCGTTGCCTTTGTGGTCTTTGCTGGCTTGGTGGTCTGCGGTTTGGTGGTTTTCTCCGGTTCCGCGGAAGCAGTCGTATCCGCAGTAGTTGCGGGCTTTGTCACCTCTGCGGTCGCTTCATACGTCGGCATCGGCTTTGCGTCGTCAGTGGGATTGGTTCCGTCCCATAATCCGGTCTCCATCAGCGCGCGGTGCATTTCCCAGAGGGCTATGTAATAGCAGTATGGACCAAGATGAACTCCGTCGCCGGAATGCAGGCAGGTACGCAGCTTGCCCTCGTCGTTTTTAAGGTACTGTGCGAAATCAATGAAATGCACGCGCTCCGGGAATTCTTCCTCGATAAAACGGCGCATGTAGTCATTGAAGCTGTCTATCACGCTGTTCGCGCAGAACTTACTGCACACCGGGGTTATCGCGGCAACAAATACGTCAGCGTCGCTTCCGTCAAGAGTCGCCTGAATGACCTTGCGGTAATTCTCGCAGTAGGTCTGCTCGTACACCATGTTCACATCATTCATGCCCATCGAAAGCAGGACGTAACGCGGCTTTGAGGTTTTCAGTACCTGTTCGTAGGTCTGATCCTCCTTTCCGCGGAACTTGAACGTGTAATCAAAGAAACTGCGCGAGCCAAGATTGCCTTTAGCCGCGACATGCTCCCGCGGGATTATGCCGTACTCTGCGAACCCGCTGCAAATGCTGTCGCCGACAAACAGCGAATAATCAACGAAGCTCAGCTCCTCCTCGCTCAGGTCGAACTGCTCGTGCACCTCGTCATAGAAAATGTCGAAATTATTGTCCGCGTCCGGAGTCGTCGTGACTTCTGCGGTGGGAATCTGAACAGCCGGGGTAGTCGTATCCTCCGGCTCGGGAGTCTGCGTAGTCTCCTCCGGCGTTGTCAGAACAGCAGTACCGCCGGTCGCTGGCGTCGTCGAAGTAACAAGGTCGCCCATCGACGCATTGCTGATATCCGGCTTCTGTTTCGTGGAAGCGCAGCCGCTCAGCAGCGCGCAGGCAAGGCATACAGCCATCGCAGCACTGTAGGTATTAAATTTCATCTATATATCAAATCCTTCTGGATATAAAGTCTGATGGAGTGGCTGCCAGGGGCTGCCGCAATTCGGCATAAGGTGAAAAAATATGCAGCCTGTAAAGCAAACAGACGCCCGGGAAATACACGGGCGTCCGTATGTTTCAATAGAAAATTACTTCTTGCCGTGCTTCTTAGCGTTTGGCTTAGCCTTAGGAGCAGGAGCGGCAGCCTTTACCTCAGGCTTCTTCTCTGCTGCGGGAGCGGGCTTGACCTCGGGAGCCTTTGCTGCGGGAGCAGCGGGCTTTGCCTCGGTTTTTGCGGCAGGAGCTGCGGTCTTGGTTTCGGTCTTTGCAGCAGGAGCGGCAGGCTTCTTTTCAGCAGCCTTCTTCTCAGCAGCGGGCTTCTTTTCAGCCTTCTTTGCAGGAACCAGCGGCTCAAGTGCAAGGAACTTTGCGATATCGCCGTCAACCTTTACAATACCGTCAGCGACAGCCTTGTCAAATGTGATCTCACCGGCAAACAGCTTGTCGATGTTCTCAGCGGAACCGGTAACATTTACCTGGAGGTCGTCATAGTGATAAGGAGCGACAGTCAGAACGCCGTCCTTTACCTCAACGTAAACATCTCCGTCCTCTTCGAGAATGGTGAAGTTAGCAACGACCAGATCCTCATACTTCTTAGCCTTAGCCTTGCTGCCCTTGAGGTAGCCGTTGATCTTTTCAGCGAGTTCTTTATTTGTCATGATAGAAACCTCCTGTGGTGGACGCCGGGTGATACCCTGGCGAATGCAGCGTCACCGCCGCTTTATAAAACAGCGTTCGCTGTCCAATTTCTTCTCTATGTAAGTATAACATATCCCATAGCGTATTGCAATAGGCATTTTCTATAAATTTACAAGGAAAAGCGTTATATTTTCAGCGGAAAAATATAAATCTGCACAGAGAATCACTTATCTTCCTTCTGGGGGATCGGCTTTCCATCGTAATCCACAAAGTGTCTCTTCGGACGCTGGGGAACTACCTTGGGTATCGGCTTGGGGGCAGTAAGCAGTTCAAGGCGCACCTTGTCACGGTACTCCGGCTTCACAAGATAATATACGTAGCTTTCGACAACATTCGGTTCGCTGAGTACTCTTCCCTCAATTTTAAAGTTATCAAAACCCATGGAGAGATACTTTTCATATAGATCATCATTGGTTATAAATGTCTTGAAATGATTTATCTGATAGAAATTCATCAGTGTATTCGCGCAATCAAATTCGTTGGCTTCCTTCATCGGATCTTCCTGCGGTCTTGAAGGTCTGGAGCCGCGCAGGAAACTGTCAACACTGGACATTTTCATTTCACTTGCCTTGCGCTGGCATCTGCCGAGTACTTTGTAATGCTCTCCGCGGCGCTGGCAGTGCGGAACGCAGTAAGGATTGATCAGAATCTCGCAACGCTTTCTCAGCTCCATAGGGATCTTCTCAAGCTTTTCAAAGTCGTTGTTCCAGTTGTAGTCAAGGACAACAAGCTTGTAATCCTTTTCGAATTCCTTCATCAGCAGGTCATAGTCCTCAATCTGCTTTACCGTAGAGGAAGTGAGCTTATAATCGGGATATTTCTCTCTTATGTAGTTTTCCAGGAAAGGGAGATTTACAATAATTTCATTAAACCCATTATCAGCCATTCGGCAAAGCATATTGCAGAAAGAATCGTTGAGATCCTTTTCAGTAAGCGTGGGGTTTGTAAAGGTATATCTGATCGGAACACCGCGCTTGTTGAACTCATCAATCGTCCACTTGATAATTTCAACTGGTGTATTGCCAACAATAGTACGTCCGCCATTCCAGAGCGCCGGCGCAAAGCAACCGTATGTAGAAACTATCTCGACATCGCGGAAATACTCCGGATGCTTTTTTATCATGTCGATAAGATTCAGATTAAGTCCAAAATGTCTCCAGAAATCCGGAATATGAAATTTAGCTGTCATTGTAAAAACTCCTCAAAATTTAATTAAAAACGCTATTTTAATTATATCTCATATTTTAAAGCTTGTCAAGGCATTTATCGCCGGGTTTCGTGAAAATATGCGAATAATCCGTACCCCCACGGAAATAATACCAGCAAAAAGACAAAGCGAGGTAATAAAATGGCGGTCGTACTCATAAGAGCCTGCATACTCTACATTATAATCACGTTCTCGCTCCGGCTGATGGGAAAGCGTCAGCTCGGAGAACTGCAGCCATCGGAGCTGGTAGTGACTATACTGATCTCCAACATCGCGTCGGTGCCGGTCGAGGATTCATCAATGCCGATGCTTATGGGCGTAGTGCCGATACTGACCCTGGTGTGCCTTGACGTCATCATGTCGGCGGTAATGCTGAAGTTCCCGAAATTCCGCAGACTGATGATAGGCAGTCCACGGGTGATAATATCCGAGGGCAGGATAATGCAAAAGGAAATGAAGCGCCTGCGCTACACAGTTGACGACCTGGTGGAAGCCATGCACGAGGAACAGATATTCGACATCGCGCAGGTATATTACGCGATCGTGGAGACCACCGGAAAGATACACTTCCTTAAGAAAAAGGACTACCAGTCGGCGGAAAAGGCGGACGTTGCATGCGGTGGCTCCTCCGACGATCCACCAGCGGTGATAATCCGCGACGGCAAGGAGGACACCGAGCAGATGAAGTTCATGGGACTCGGCACGGGCTGGCTCCACGAGCAGCTCCGCGAGCAGGAGTTGTCCATAAGCGACGTTTTCCTGATGACCGCAGACAGGAATGGTCAGAACACCATAATCCGGCGGCAGAGGGGGCTGTAAATGAACAGATTTATACTCAGCATAATACTGCTTGGAACTATGGCGGCGGGGTGCTTTTATTCCGTGTATCTCACGGCGCAGCACACTGACGAGCTTTCCGGGCTTATCGACCAGGTGGAACAGGCGCACACCGACGGCGACGACGAAAAGTCGCTTGAATACGCCAATCAGCTCCAGGATTCCTGGAACAGCATACTTCACTACAGCATACTCATAAACGACCTGGGGCATGCAATGGAGATAACCTCCTGCATAGCCGAAATAACATCATTCGCGGAGGAGGGCGACGACGAGCTTTACGCCGCCTGCGACCGCGCCCAGGCGCAGCTTGATCTCTTCCGGCAGATGCAGACGCCTACGCTGTGGAAGATACTATAACGTTACCTCGTACAGGCACTCATCGCGCAGTTCATCAGAGGAACGGTTCTTCCTGCCGTGGGATATTCCGCGCAGGGACATTCCAAGCTTCTCCATCACGCGGCGTGAAGCGGAGTTCTCGCTGTCGCAGTGCGCGATGAATCTGCCAAGCCCGTTGGCGCGGCAGTATTCCATCAGCCCGCGGGCGGCTTCCATCGCGTAGCCTTTCCCATGGAATTCACGGGCGATTATCCAGCCAAGCTCCCAGGCGGTGCCGTTCTCCTCAAGGTACACGCTGACCGAGCCGATGTGCTCATTACCTAGCATCACTGCAAACTCCATGAACTCCGGGCGCTCCTTTGCCATTTCGGACTCGCAGCGGCGCAGGTAGCGCTCCGTTTCCGCGATATCCCTTACCGGCAGAAACACCATGAGCCGCGTCAGCTCCGGGTCTGCGGCGTATCTGTGCGTGGATTGCAGGCGCTTCACGCCAAGCGGCTCCAGCGTAAGGCGCTGTGTCTTTATCGTCATTTTCATGCTCCTTTTCACACGATAAAACAGGCGGGAATTATCCCGCCCGTACATATCAAATTACTCCGTCAAGCTTCGCGGCTTCGCGAAATTTCTGCTCCAGCCCGGCGGCTCTTTCTATAAGTTCTCCGGCGGCGTCGGGCGATGTTCTGAACGCATGGTTTATCTCCTTGTACAGCGCGGTCAGCGGCATTAGCGCCAGATTTGCAGACCCGCCCAGGAGCGTATGCGAATAGCGGGACGCCTGTGCGATATTTCCGTCTGCATACGCCCTGCGCAAGTTCTCAATGTCGTTCTGCTCGAAATATTTGCTCAGACACAGCGAGAACACATCGCTCATTCTTGCGAATCGCTTGTCGCAGTCCACCGGGTCAAAGCCCAGCGACATCATGTTTTCATGCTTCATCATTTGCCGTGATATCCTCCGTCATTTCCTCCTGGGACTCGGGGCGGATATTCGTGGAGAGCCACTCGCTGTTGAGCTGGCAGAGCAGGCGTGCGTCAACGTAAGCCTGCGCCAGTGTAAGGATCGTCTGTCCCTGGTAGTTTCCGGAAGCCGTCTGCTCCACAACAAGCGCCACGTCCGGGGTATTTTCATCGACCAGGCAGAGCGGGAGCATGAGCGACATGCTGTTGCGCTTCGGATAGTACGACGGGATAGCCGTCTTGTAATTGCGGGCAACGCGCTTCTTAGCAAGTTCGATGGAATCCTTTAAGCGGTTCTGAATGCGGATAAACAGGCGGCTGTTATCCGATACGATCTGCCGGAGCTGCTCATAAAGTTCGCGCTTTCTGCGGAAATCCACTCCTGCACGCAGTTCGTCGGTGATCTGGCGCGCCTCCGGGGAATCGGTGAACTGGTCGCTCAGGAAAGTCAGCGGCAGGCGGCTGATGTTGTCGATTATGATATGGTCGAAATCCGTCAGCAGCTGGCGCGAAAGGTCAAAGAACAGCTGCTCTCCGCGCTCGAAATATACCGGCGGCTGCGGCAGCGGGCTGAAATAATTCACTATCTGCTTGCCAAGGGTGCGGTTAGCCGCAGTGCAGAATCCGCTGAACTTCCACTCGGTCTCGCAGCCCGGATCGTTGGGAATGAAGCACGCGTAAATGTCGTCGTAATGCTTATCCACCAGACCGGTATTGAAGCACGCGAACTGCTTATCCGAGGAAATGCACAGCTTGTTCTCGCGCACCAGGCGGTAGAACGTATACTTGATATACTGAATAAGGATATAATGATCCTTCTGCTGTGTGCCGACGAAATCCCAGTCCTCCGGGACTGCCTTATCTGCCAGCTCGGAAAGGAACGCGCTCCAGCTGCCCAGGAACGCAAAGCTTTCCAGGCGTCTGCCGGGCTGTATCTGGCGCTGTGTTATATCGCGGCTCATGGTGTCCACAAAGCTGAGGAACCACGGTCTGCCCTCGTAGGTGGAGGGCTTGAGCGTAATTTCAACGGGATTTCCGTCCGCCTTGTTCCAGCGGCAGGGGAATATCATCTTGCCGTCATAGAAGCGCAGGCGGTCGCCGCTGCGCGCCGCATTGAAATCCTCCGAAAGATCCTGGCGTATCTCCATGAGATTTCTGTGAACTCCGGTGTGCTCCAGGAACTGAGTAAGTATAAGCAGCGGCTTTGGCGGAAGATTGCAGAACTCCTCCAGCTGACCGGACGGGACGTTCACGCTGCCCTGTCTGTCGTCCACAGGCTCCACACGGACGTACCCGCGGGGCACCTGGTATTCCTGGCGCTCCTCGTGCTGCCAGGAGCGAGAAGACTCATACACTGAAGCCGTAAGGTCCGGAGCGTGACGGAGCGTCACCATTATCTGCGGCACGCCGCCGAGCATTACGTCCTTCAGATCCAGGTAGTCCAGCTTCGCCAGC
>Ga0129310_1001215_pt1 | contig 23723 bp, 27 predicted proteins | sample Go1ome_2_FD_94433 | JGI IMG/M metagenome (GOLD analysis project Ga0129310, IMG submission 94433) | Western lowland gorrila individual fecal microbial communities from Wisconsin, USA - Go1022A metagenome | ecosystem: Host-associated > Mammals > Digestive system > Large intestine > Fecal | place...
AAGCCTTAAGGCGAAGGGCACCCAGATTTTTCGAACGAGGAAGGAAGCGGAAGAACGATTAACAAGCGTAGAGATAGAGAGAACAGACATTGCAGAGCTTGTAAGCAGAACAGTTTCGGCACAGAAAGAAAAGCATGCAATGGATCCTTACGACTTCATGAATCCGTACAGCCCTTATGGAACATAAGAGGGGATGGTGATGATCCATGGAGAAGGAAGAAAATGTGATGACAATTCGTTGCCATTGTGGACAACGCCTTTTTGATATAGACCCGCGTTGTACGATTGGAGTCATTCAGGCGAAATGTCCACGCTGCAAAGCCGTGATGGCAATAAAAATTCAATATAGGAAGTATATTTGCACTGAGCAAATGGCCACGCACGCATCGTAAAGGCGTAGCAGTGAGCAAAGCCGGGCATGACAGTATGAAATTCAAGACATATTGCCATGCCTTATATTTTTGCAGAAAAACTGTACAAAAATGACATATAAATAATGTACAGCATTTTATTTGACATAAAAGTAATGAAAGAGTATCTTTAATGCGAAGATAACAAAAGGAGGAGAAAAGAAGGATGGAACTTGATAAAAATATACTTTTCGCCAATATTGCATTCCTTTTGAAAAAGCAGGGGAAAAAGGTCGGAGAACTCGAGAATGCCGCAGATGTAAGTGCTGGCTACATATCTCGGACAAAAGATGGAAACGGAAAGCCTGGGTTGGATTTTGTTGTAAAAGTAGCAGATTTCTTTGGGGTCAGCATGGATGCGTTACTTAAGGTGAGATTTTCTACTCTTACAGCAACAGAGGAATATGTCGTTCGTTTCTTGGAAAAATTAACGCAGGACACAGAAGCGGATTGTTTGGATTGGAAAAAAGAGACGGAAACAGATGCAGATATTTGCTATCACCCTGACGACATGGTCATGGAACCGTACTCGCATCCGCTTTTTCGGGTAATTGATGGCGGTGGATATCCGGAAGTGGAATTTAATTCTCATTCCTACGGAGACAAGACCGATATAAATGTCAGCTACAATGTTAACATCTCCGACTCAGTATCAGTCTATTTGGTATTTGTAACGGATCGGGAAGCGAAAGATTTCATGAACACAGGAGTAAAAGAGCTGTGGCTTGTAGGAAGGAGCGGGAGACAATTCCTTTGTGACGATGTTAACAGCTCTGCGGGTATAGGTGAAATGATAAAGAACCTCTTCTGTGCAGTGGAGGAAAATATAAAGCATCCAAAAATCAAAGAGGAATACAGAGATGCAATAGATTCCTACATTAACGGAGTAGATGAAGAGTTGCCTTTTAACTAGAGAACAGGGGGATACATGATATGGTACGAGTGCCGATTCGAACATCTGATTCGGAACAATACGGACGGAAGAGGTTTTGTGACTACGTTCTTGATGATGATGGGAATGAGTTTTTGGAAACAAAGTATGGTGGACGAATTCTTATGATGCGATACGAAGAGTTCGAAAAGGAAATACAAGAAGCAAGGAAAACAGGATAAATAACTACCGAGCAACGGGTCCGCGATATTGACGAGACACCAAATGGCCGGAGTTATTGTTCGCACTTTTGTAAGTGCGGATGATAACTCCGGTTTTTTTATTGCAAAAACGATTTTCCATAATATTTTCTGTGCAATAAATTTTTCCTTCCAAGAATTACTTATTAGCCACAGCACATACCGAGGAAAGGGGGCAGCGATGAGAGGACCACCAGGGTAACAAAGCAATCTTGTAAGTGAAGCAATTAAAAAATCAGACCAATGTCTGAGTGGCCATAGGACGGCGGGATGCAAAAGAGCTTTCAGGAATGATTGAAATTCCATGAGCTTTTTGTGCCCACCGCTTTCTTGTGATGCCTTCGTTTGGATCAGAGCCGGTGGATTCAGAATCCGCTGGCTCTTTTTGTGTTCCGCCGATCAAACAGACGGAAAGGAACACAAATGAATAAGGAATTTTCTTCAAATGGTACGAACGAGGTAAAAGCAGGGAACGCAAGTGCTGGCTTCAATCGAACAGCATATCTGGACGACAACGGAGATTACGTTTATGTCGAGGATGTCAATATCGGGACGGCTGAACGCCCCAATTGGATCCGCAAAGAAGTCACTCGCATTAAGGCGGGGGACTACCCGGAAATTATTGAAGCCCTGAAGGAGTGCGATAAAGAGGAGGCTTTGCAGGAAAGATATGACCGGAATCATTCCGACTATGGATTTCTCAATACACAAAGGCAACTGACTAGAAATGATGAGGAATGCTCGGATACCGCTCCGATTGAGAATATCTGCGATCCACATGGGGACATTCTGGACATTCTGCTTAGCGATGGGGAAGAAGAGGGAAATCCGAAAGTCCAGGCCTTGATGCTGGTTATGAAGGAAAAACTCACTGAGGAACAGCGCGGAATGATTTATGACCACCTGGGAAGCTGGATGTATCTGGAAGAGATCCGAGAAAGAGAAATCGAGGAAACCGGGAGAATGATCACGCAACAGGCAATCAGCAAGCGTTGGAATAGGATCATGCAAATCGTGTGTGCTGAGTTTGATGTGCCGGTGCCGAAGACGCGTGGAAAGAACAAGAACGAATGAGCTTCAAGAAGGGGAAGTTGTTCTTTTCGTCTCATGAACGGGAGGAGCACTTCCCATTACAGCCGTTTATCGGCAAAACAGATTTCATGTTTAGAAAAGGAGAAAAGCAATGAAGACAGGACTTCCGGCATTGGATCTTATCAAAGGTGAAGAAGTAAAAATCGTGAGCGGCGTGGAGTTCTTTGCAAAACCGGACCGGGCAACGGTACTGGCAGTGTACCCCTATCATGTGTTGTTACTGGTAGAGTTTCAAAGTGATCCGAAGCGTTTTACAAAGATCAAAACAACGCAGATTGTAAGTGTCTGCCGGGCGGCACTTTTTTGTGGAGAGACAAAGCTGGTGCGGCTTCTTGATGGCAGTCCGATAGGACGCAGTGTGTGTGAGGGAGGTGGCCTAGATGATTGAGTCCCTTCCCATGCCAGTTAAAGTAAAACCCTATGCGCATCAACAGGAGGCTTTCGATTTTGCCTGTGGGCTGTACGGATTAATCCCATCGACAATGAGATCACCAGGATGTGCCATTTTGGCCGAGATGGGATGCGGGAAAACGCTGATTGCCATCGGGATCATTGGGATTTTGTATCAGTTTGGGCTGGTCCAAAGAGTGCTGATTGTTGCGCCACTGTCAATTCTTGGAGTGTGGGAGGAAGAGCTTCAGCGATTCGCCGCCTATCCATATCATGTTGTTCTTTTGAAAGGAACAGCCGAGAAGAAAAAAAGCTTGCTGAAAAGTGCTGCTCGCAGTGATCTGGAGATTGTAGTTGTAAATTATGAATCTGCATGGCGGATGGAAAAGGAGATTGCTGCATTTGCTCCGGATCTACTTGTCTGCGATGAGGCACATAAGTTGAAGGACAACCGGTCCAGACAGAGCAAGGGGATCCAGAACATTGCTGCGAATACTCGTTTTCGTCTGATCCTCACCGGGACCATCATTTCCGGAAAAGAACTGGATGTGTTTTCTCCCTATAAGGTGTTGGACCCCAGAATCTTTGGGACGAGCTTTTATTCATTTCGGAATCGATATTTTGATATGACTGGATATGGCGGCTATGTTCCCCAATTCAGGGAGAGCATGACGGACGATTTCCTTCGGCGTCTTCACAGCATAGCATTTCGGATTACGAAGGAGGAATGTCTTGATCTTCCTGAGATCACAGAGGAAGTGCGGATGGTTGAATTAGAGCCAAAGGCCAGAACTCTTTACGACAAAATTCAGAAGGAAAGCATGGCTGAACTGGGAGAAGGAGAGGTGACGGCAGTTAACATCCTTACAAAAATCCTGAGATTATCGCAAATGACAGGAGGCTTTCTTACGGATGATGAGCATGTAACCCGGCAGATCTCTACAGCAAAATTGGAAGCACTGAAAGATATCGTGGAAGCGGCAATGAATGATGGAGAAAAGGTGGTTATCATGGCGAGATTTGTTTCAGAAATGGATGAAATTGAGGCAATGCTTGTGAAGATGGAAATCGGATTCGCAGTTGTCCGAGGAGGAATCCGGAATCGACAGGACGAGATTGGGCGCTTTCAGAAGGATCCATCATGCATGGTGTTCGTAGGGCAGATCGCAGCGGCGGGACTTGGGATTACATTGACCGCGGCACACATCATGGTGTTTTATTCTTTGGATTATAGCATGAGTAATTTTGAGCAAGCGAAAGCCCGAATACATAGAGTTTCGCAGAAAGAAAACTGTCACTATATCTATCTGTGTTGTAAGGAGACCGTGGATTGCAAGATTCTGAGATCTCTGCGCGATAAGGTGGATCTGGCGAAGACACTTGTTGACGACTACCGTAAGGGTAATAATCCATTCAGATAAAAAAGTCCCGTATTCCAGAAATGGATACGGGGCCTTTTAAAGTTAACAGTATGAAGCAAAGAGATCTTCCAACTGCATAAGGGCAACCTCAAACTCGGAAATAAAGCTGTTATCCTTAACCTCTTTTTGATCATGTCCGCCATAGTTATTGGGTTTCATAATGAAGTTTAGCACATTGTAACCTGACTGATTAGCCGCCTGTCCAATACCTGTTTTGCCATTATAGAAGGCATCAACATCAGTGACTCCAGGATCAGGGAAATCTTCAAATAGCTCTGCGCCAGTTTGATAAAGGGTGTAATCCAAACTGCTGACAAAGCGTCCTTCACGATCTGGATTATCAAAGGCGAAGCAGTCAGCAATGCGGCAACCAACTGTCTCATAGTCACATTCATCTTTTTTACCATAATAGTTATAGATGGTATCACCAATCGCGAACAGGATCGCTTCATGCACCATATAGAGTATCGGCTCCCGATAGTCCGGATGCTGAGACTTGAAATCTTGCAAGATATGATCACAGAGATCGTAATACGCGTCTTTTGTATGGATGCTTGTAAGTGCAGGTATCGTGTTCATTTTCTCTTCCTCATGATTATTGCTTATAAACTGGAATGCCTTTGACTGTGAAATACCGAGGATCTGGATCAGCTTAGGCATGGTTTCGCGATCAGGATAGTTGATTCCCTTTTCCCATTTATAGACAGCTGTCTTTGATACACATAGCTTATTGCCCAGTGCCTCTTGCGTCAGTTTCAGTCCCTGACGTTTTCTCTTAATTTCTCGTCCAATTGATTCTGTACTCATTCGTATCGCTCCTTTCATATACCAGTTTAAGCACCGGACCGTACAGATTCAATCAACATAGGGTTGACTGGAAGGTTGCCAGCGTGGTTGTTGTTTTCGCCTATACCCAGAAGGAGGATCTGCACATGAATGATCAACAGATTTTTGAGCTGGCAGACAGGCTGAAAGCAGCTAAGGAGATGAAACGTGAACTTGAGGACAAGGTAAAGGAGGTGAACAGAGAAATCGAAGAAGTGGATGCTTCGCTGTCGGACAAAATGGCAGAGGAAGAAGTGGATAAGTTTTCTCGAAATGGGGCGACATTTTATCTGAACAGTAGACTTTATGCCTCGGCTCAGGCCGGACGGAAGGAAGACCTGATTTCAGCACTGAAGGAAAACGGATATGGGGACATTGTTACAGAAACTGTGAATGCCAATACATTGTCAAGTTTTGTGAAAGAGCAGATGGCGCAGCATGAGGATACAATCCCGGAATGGCTCGATGACGTTGTAAATGCATTTGAGAAGGTAACAGTCGGAATTCGAAAGGGATGAGTGGTTGTTCTTTTTGCCAGTTGGTAGGAAGAGAACTTCCTGAAATTTTATAGTACACAGCATACAGGAGGACACTTTTATGTCAGAAAACGAAGTAACAAAGATTGGTTTTGGAGCGCTTGCCAACAAAGAAGAGTTAAGCAGCCTGATCGGCGAAGAACTGAATGGACTGAACCTTACCTTTGACAGAATCAAAATTCCGTCTGGTGGTTCCACTGCATTTGAAGTTCCGGGCGACGATGGTGAGGAAACAGAGATGGTTCGCGAAATCACAGGAGTTATTTTGTATCACCATCCGGCCTATGCATACTACCCGGAGAAATATGCGGGAGGGAGTAATCCGCCGGAATGTGGAAGCTTTGATGGGATCACCGGAGTAGGCGTTCCGGGAGGAGCTTGCGATACCTGTCCGTACAATCGTTTTGGAAGCGGTGATGGACAGAGCAAAGCCTGCAAAAACCGGCGGATGATTTATATTCTTCGGGAAGGGGAAATCTTTCCAATGATACTGTCTCTTCCTACAGGATCGTTGAAGGAGTTCACGAAATATGTGAAGCGGCAGCTGACCAAGGGAAGGAAGCCATCTGGCATTGTAACGAAGATTAGTCTGAAGAAGGCTTCCAGCGCTTCGGGCATCGCATTTTCGCAGGCAGTATTTTCTTATGTAAGGAATCTCACGGTTGAAGAGAGGGCAGCGGTTGAGCCTATTGCAGAAGAAGCAAGAAATTATGCTTCTCATCTGACGGTAGATTCCATGGTGACAGAGCCGGATGAGCTTCCGGTTGTGGATGCACTGACCGGGGAAGTCGTTGAGCCGCTTTCGTAGCAGAAAAGGAATTCTGTGCTGGCCGGGAGGAGAATATCTTCTCCCGGTTTTCTCTTGGAGGAAATATGGAGAAAAACTATAAAAGTGTAACTGATCCGGAAGAACTGAGAAGGTACCTTTCTGGAATAGATCCGATTGCGTGGGACTATGAAACAGCTCCGGACGAAGACTGGCGGAATGATCCTAAGGCAGCGCTCGATCCGCACAAAGCCCATGTGACAGATTGCAGCTACAGTAAAGCTGCACATGAGGGAATCACGGTGCCCATCGGACATAAAACCGGGAACAACATGAATCCAGAGACTTTTTGGGCCATTCATTCGGAATTTGTTCTTCGAACAGATGTGGTGAAAATCTGCCACAACCTGGCTTTTGAGGCATCCTTTACCTATGCGAAAGGAGTGGTCATTCAAGAACCAGTATATGATACGATCTGCGCGGCCCAGATGACGTTGAAGAGTGCGTTTAATTTTCGAACGCTTCAGGATAGTGGCCTGAAGATGCTCGCCAGTCATCTGCTTCATGAAAGCGTCCATACTTTTGAGGAAGTATCCGGAGGAAATCCTTTTGACGAATTGGATGCCCAGGATCCACGGGTGGTCGAATATAGCTGTGCGGATTCAGATTACACAATTCAGCTTTACCATCTTATAAATCAATGGTTTCAAACCTATCTTCCGCGTCACGAATGGATTGTTCGAAACATCGAGTCGCCAACAGCGGTGTACCTTGGACTGATGAAATTTAACGGAGTCCCCGTTGATTTCAACTTGATGCAGCAAAGAAAAATAGAAGCAGAGAAGGAAAGGGAACGGCTCCATGAGAAAATCGCGTTCATGATCGGTGATGTGAATATCGGGAGCAATTGCGGAACACTTGCCTTTAAGAAATATCTTTTTCAGGATCTGGGACTTCCTGTGCTGAAAACAACGGAAACAAATCGTGAGGCCGCGGATGATCAGACCATGCAGATGTTAAAGGAGTGGTGTGATAAGAATCGACCGGAACTTTCGGAGTTGTTTGTCCTTGTGCAGGAATACCGAAAGTGGGGAAAAATCCTGGGCACCTATATTACCGGATACATGAAGTATATCAATGAAGCGACAGGACGAATCCATCCTGGATTTTACGCGCTTTCTACAGAGACAGGTCGCATGAACTGTACAAAGCCGAACTGCCAGAACATGCCAAGAAAGGCAAGTGATCCCATCGGCGTTCGAAACTTTATCAAGGCACCGAATGATTGCCTCATTGTTTCGTGTGATTATAGTCAGATAGAACTGCGCGTTGGAGCCTTCTATCTTGGTCAGGCAGGCGATGATACCATGAAGAATGTCTATCTTCATGGCCTTGACCTGCATGCAAAGACTACATCCGTCATCTTCGGAGTTCCGTATGAGCAGGCACATGACAAGAATTCTCCAAATTACAAAGAGCACCGGACGATTGCAAAGAACGTAAATTTCGGAGTTTTCTATGGATTATTTCCCAAGGGTCTTCAAAGAACACTGAGATTCAAAGCCGGAGTTGAGAAAACAGAGAGGGAATGTGAAACTATGATTGCCAATCTGAAAGCCGGATACCCAGGGCTTTCTACCTGGCAGGCAGAAGTAAAGGAAGAAGCAGCCAGAAGACTCTATTCGGAGACGTGGTTTGGGAGAAGAAGGTATCTTCCGGATATTATCAATACAGACTGGGGGAAGAAGTCCTTTGCCGAGCGATGTGCAATGAATACGCCGATTCAGGGAACCGCAGCAGATATCTTGAAACTTGGTTGTACGAGAATCCTCAAAGGCCTCCCGGAAAGACCATGGCTGAAACCGATTTTGCAAATTCATGATGAGCTCACGTTTGTTGTTCCCAAAGAAAAGTTGAAAGAAGCCGTGGACTTCATTAGAAGCTGCATGGAAAAAAAGCCCTTCCCGGAATTTGATCTCCCCTTGGAAGCGGAAGCCGCAGCGGGGCCTTCTTTTGGGCAGATGGAAGAACTGGATTTGTAGCCAAGGGGAAAAGCCTTGTTTTCAATGTGATGCATATTGGAAACTAGACTTATGATTAGTCCATCTGAGATGCATTCATATTTGGGTGAAAGATCATAAAAACAAGGCAGCCGATTCTGGATCTCAATCGACTGCCTCTTATGAAATAAAGCGATTAATCTGCATGTTACGCATCCTCTCTTTCTTTCATTCTGTATTCAGTTTGTGAAGGCGATTAGTACATTGGTTTTTCCTCTGAATTCTCTTTGTAGTGTTATCTTTCTGTGGAGCACTACCTTTTCATTGGTTTGTACCTCTTTCCTTTTGTTAATTCTATAATAGCCCATCACTACAAATTTGACAATCAAAAAGAGCTACAAGAGATAAATTATCTGTATATTCGTAATTGGTAACTGAATTCTGAAATATATCTCGACAAAAACACCGTGGTTTATTGTTCCTTCTGGTAAGATAGTGCTAGAAGGGATAGGGGGAAAACAGTGATTACAGAAATGGATTTTCAAGTCATCAATCAGAAACATTTCCGGATTCTTGCTAAAACACAGCGCATGATTTGGATTCGGTCAAAATCCACGGAAGAAGAGTTTATTATCACAGATTATAACGTTCGCAGTAAATATTCCGGAGACCGCGGAGGTTTTCAATGGAGTGTTTATCATAGACACTGCCCGGAGGAGTTGTGTCATTATCATGCAAATGAAAAATCCTTCGGTGATGCTATGAGGCATATCGAGGCACATGATCGGAAAGTGGCATGGCAACAAAAGGAGAGAATGATTTGTAAATCGATGGAGTAATACAAAACCGGATTCTTGGGGAGCACAGAGAAGATCTGAGCTCTCTTTTTTTTTTGAAACAATGTGAGGCCCCGGATAAGTAAAGAGGGCTTTTAGTACGCAAAAATAAAAAAAGCTGACCCCGAAGATATGGCTGAATTACAAGAAGTTATCGAATCTTTGCGACGAGATGGACGTAGCTTCAAGGTAATTGAGACATCCTTCGAGGACAGCCGCAGATACTTCTGCTTAAAAATAGTCCTACCCAGTCCAACTGTCAACCAGCATCTTTTGGAACATCCTGCCATTTGATACAAGATATAAATTCATTTCCGGAGAGAAAGGTCAGAGAAGCGTGATGTAACTACAGAGGACTGAGACTGCCTTGTTCGTGACCTGTCTGGTTGTTCTTTCTGCCTGTGAGTAGAAGATAAATTTTTACTGGCATAGAGGAGGACCCAGATGCGTAACAGAGATGGATACAGTGATCCGACAGCGGCGGCAGCAATCGGAGCTGTCATGGAAGAGTATAGGAAACAGCGGAGAGCAAAGTTTCGCCGTCAGTATGAACTGATGCATAGAAAGAAGGTGTATGTCGTTTCGCCGTATGCGGGAGAAGTTTACCGAAACATCGTAAATACAAAGTGGTATTGCCGATTTGTCATCAAAGAAGGGGCCATTCCGATAGCAAGCCATTTGATGTATCCGAGATTTTTAAATGATATGGATCCAGAGGAGAGGGAGCTTGGGATTATGTTTGGCTTTTCTTTGATGGAGGGCTGCGATGAAGTGTGGGTGTTTACGGAAAATGGAATATCGGAAGGGATGAGACGAGAAATCCATGAAGCAAAACGCCAGAAAAAGCGGATAAGGTTGATTGCGGAGGTAAAGTGATATGCCGGAAAAAATGTCTCTAGTTCCTATCAATGTTACTGTGCAGGATGTTTTGAATGCATTGTTTAATGCAGAAGATACGGTCTGCTTTCGGGTTTTTGATGATAAGAAGCGTGGGATCTTTAAAGGACAAAATCTCGAATGTATTTGTTCTCGCTACCGGGATGTCATGGAGAAGAAGCTTATCGAACACAATCGGGCGGGACATGGCATCTTTTTTGTCGTGAATTACGGCGGCCAGACAGATGAAGCAGTTACCAGGATCAATGCTCAGTTTGTGGAATCTGACGAGCTTTCATTTGAAGAGATGGAAAAGCGAATCCAAGCATTTCCATTACCTCCATCCATGGTGATCAAAACCAAAAAGTCACTCCATACGTATTGGTTTATGAAAGACCATCCGGAAGTGAAGCGCTTTCGGACCATTCAGAAGCAGTTGGTGAAATACTTTGATGGAGATATCAAGTGCCAGAATGAATCACGTGTTATGCGGCTTCCTGGGTTTTACCATTGTAAGGAAGAGCCCATTCTGGTTGAGTGTGTTTTGTTCCATCCGGAACGCAAATATTCGCAGGGTGAGCTCGCAGAGGTTTTGCCAAAAATTGAAAAAGGTACGCAAGAAAAAATCACAGGATCCGAAAAGGGCCTGCCCGTTGTTCTGCGCGAATGCGAGTTTATTAAGTACTGCCAAGAGAATGCGAAGCGTCTTTCGGAACATGACTGGTATGCCATGATCACAAATCTGGCCCCCTTTGAGGGAGGAGAGCAACTGATTCATGAACTCAGCAGAGCGTATCCGAAATATTCGGAATCTGAAACAACAGAGAAAATCAATCACTTCCTCAAATCCGGAACACGCCCAATTACGTGTAAAACGATTGCAGAGAAAGGATTTCAGTGTCCCAAATTAAAAAGCGGAGAGTGCAAATGCAAGGCTCCGGCAGCTCTGTGCTATAAGCCGGTCAGTAACGAAGAACTGGAGAGTCTTGTTGCTTCCCTTCCCATTAAAAATCAGCCGCTTTATGACATGAAGACGGCATCGGGGTTTGTGGAAGACTATCTTTATAATCAGGACATTGCTATAGCTACGTCTGTAATTATGCATTCATTGAAGGATCGCTTCAAATTTACTGCGCCAGATCTCCGTGCACTGATGGCATTGTATAAATCAAAGCGAAAGGGGTATATGTCAGGACTTTCGGTGCGGCAACATAAAACGGAGGATGATTCCATCCCACTTTGGTACGAACCGACAGAACGTGGCCTGAAGTTTAAGCCGATGGTATTGGCAAAGAACCTCGCTGTCAAAGAGAAGATGTTCTATGCAGCGGAGCAGCATTATCGGTTTGAAAGTGGGGTCTATGTACCCGTTTCTGAAATGAAAGCACAGCGAATCGTGCAGGATCAAATGGTGGAGTCGGAGTGCAAATACACTCAGATCGCTGATGCTGAGAAGCAGTGGCGCATGCGGATTGAAAAGGAAATCCGTGAACTGAATGCGAACCCCTATATCATCAACGTGAAAAACGGACTTTATAACGTATTAGAAAACAAGCTGACGGGACATATGTCGGATTACCTTTCTACGATTCAGTTGAATGTGCGGTATGATCCGGAGGCTAATTGCCCTTTGTTCAAACAGTTCCTTGTGGATTCGATGGAAGGAGACATGGAACAGGTAAAGCTCATTCAGGAGATGCTTGGATATTTTCTGGTGCCCATTACGAGTGCGCAGAAGTGCTTTGTCATTGTAGGGGCAGCGGCAGCTGGAAAATCGGTTCTTCTAAATGTGCTGGGGGAGGTTCTGCTGGGACAGAAGAATGTCAGTAATGTTTCCTGGCAGGCACTCAATGACCGCTTTAAAACCGCAGAGCTGTTTGGAAAACTGGCAAATATTTTTGCGGATCTTCCAACAAAGAATATCGATGATAATGGAATCTTCAAAGCGCTGGTCGGAGAAGACTTCCTTACTGTGGAAAAGAAAAATAAGAATCCGTTTTCGTTTCAGAGTGCAGCAAGGCTCTTATTTTCCTGCAACAGCATTCCGAGAAACTATGGAGATAAGTCAGAAGGATTTTATCGACGACTGATTATTATACGGTTCAATCATACGGTGCCGCAGGAAAAGCGGGATGCGGATCTTTTGAATAAGTTTCGGGACGAAGCGGATGGGATCTTCCGCTTTGCTCTGGAGGGGCTTCGTCTTGTGATGGATCATCACTGGCACTTTGATGAAACGGAGAAAAACAGAGCAGAGCTCCAAAGATACAGGGAAGAAAGTGATTCGGTCCTTTCCTTCATCGCAGATTGCATGGAAGAAAAAACGGACGGGGTCATAGGCTCAATGGAGCTGTTCAATCACTATAAGAGATATTGTGAGGACGCAGGGATGAAGCCTTATGCGCAAAACCATTTCATCAAAAAACTTCTGGAAGCAGTCCCCAGTGCTTGCAAGGGAAAAGACAGCATGGGGAATAGGCGCGTAGTCCGCGGGATTGCCCTGACGGATGACTGAAAATTCTATATTGAAAACATACACCCGGGCAGAAATGTCCGGGATTTTTTCTGTCTTATGCTCTGCCAGTTAGATCTGTCGGGACAGGTAGGACGTCCAATTTCCTATTCCTCTTTATATCAAAGAAAAAAATTATCTCCATAACATATTTTTTCTTTCCTCACGTAATAATGCGTTTTTTGGTGTCCTGCCTGTCCGACCTGTTGATTTTAATGGTTTTTTGCTGTCCGCTGCGGGACACCAGAAGGATTTTTTCCGCTGCCCTTGTCATGGAGAAGGCGACAAAGGCTGCCCATTCGTTCGTGCCGTAATTCTTAAAATGGCTTCTGCAGCCTTGTTTGGTGTCCCGGGACAGGAGAAACAGGACAGGTGGTGTCCGTTCTTTGGGTGGTTGTTCTTCCTGACTTTCTATAGGAGGACACCTATGAAGGAATCAGAAATTGTAAATAAGATCAGAAGTTTTCTGAAGAGTACGCCAGAATGCTTTTTCTGGAAAGAGCACGGAGGCATGTATGGAACGGCAGGAATACCGGATATTATCTGCTGCTACCGAGGTCGATTCTATGGATTTGAAGTCAAGAACGAAATTGGAAGGCCAACAAAGCTGCAGGAGGCGACCATTCGAAAAATTCGGGAAGCTGGCGGTGTGGCCGTAATCGTCCGCTCTGTAGAAGAAGTTCGAACCACACTGGAAGGAGAAACGTTGCCGGAGGAAAAGAAATGAAGTGGAAAAGTCACGTACAGCATGGTGGCGGGAATGTCTATGAGAACCTGGCCAATGCAGTGATTCTGCAGGCGGTTAGCGATTATCGAAATGCACTTCGGCGTTTCCGTCATACCGGGAAAGAAAATTCCGCCATGGAGGAGCTGGAAAGCTTTTTCTTGTCTTCGTGGTATGAGTGCCTTACGAACCTGGATGGCAAGTATCTGGTGAAGAAATTGAGGGAGGAAGCGAATGTATGAGTATCATGTGGAAATATTTGGATAAAAGAAGAGCAGCCGTACAAGTGATCAAGGACTACAGCAGTATGAAATTCATTCTCGATCACACCGATGAAAAAATAAAAGAAGAGCAGATCCACATGACAGGTCTTGGGTCCCCTTCTCTGGACGGGATGCCTCATGCCCACAATCCGCAGGCCGGAGAGGAAAAACTCGTAAACAGCCTCAATGAGATTGACATCTTAAAAGAACGATACCGTCAAGCCGTCGAATACATGCGCTGGTTTGTTCCAGCATGGAAACAGCTTTCGAATGACGAGCAGTATGTTCTGGATGCCTTCTATGACGACGACAGCGGATACGGAAGTGGTGCAGCGGAAGCAGTTGCGAGAAGCTTTCATATCGAAGCGACATCGGCATATAAGAAAAAGAGTCGGGCACTGGATCACCTGACGGTCCTTTTGTTTGGAAAGGAGTAAGGGGTTATGCACTTGCACACAAGAAAGGAATGTGTCCAAAAACGCGTAAGATGTTTCAAAGTGGACATGATACACTAAGAGCATGAAAGATTGGAAAGTCTCGGAGGAAAACTTCCGGGGCTTTTCTTGTTTTTTACGAGGAGAACGATATGCCGTATAAACCACAACAACCCTGCAAGCATCCGGGATGTCCGGAACTAATACTTGCAGGTCAGAAGTACTGCGCAAAGCATAAGGCTCTGCACCCTGAAGAGAACAGGTCAGCAGGCATGCGTGGTTACAACGCACGTTGGAGACGTGAGGCGAAGAGGTTTCTACAGGTTCATCCTCTTTGCGAAGAGTGCATGAAGCAGGGAAAAGCCGTGCCTGCAACAGTCGTGGACCACATCGTTCCGCACCGCGGTGACCAAAAGCTCTTCTGGGATCAGAACAACTGGCAGGCTCTTTGCAAGAAGTGCCACGACCATAAGACGCGGACGAAGGATCAGATACCAACGTATCACTACTGATCTTCGAAGTGTTCATGGGATGCGAGCTGTCTGCGATGGTCCTTCTCATTGCAAGGTTGGTGGGATCGATCCACTGTGAACGGAAATTAATGGATTGGCAATATCAATCTGATACGAAATAACAAGCATGACAACTGTTCGCTAACTGCATTACAAAAATGGTAAATCCATTTGTGAAAGGCGGTGAGCTTTATGGAAAAGGCAACAAACGTGAACGCGATGGTCGAAGAAAATATCAAAAAAGAAGCAGAAAGTATTCTTGCGGATATGGGGATTCCAGTATCTGTAGGGATTGGCATGTTTTATCGACAGGTGATCTATTGTCATGGATTACCGTTCCGTCCAATTGCAAGAAGGGAAATGCCACGAGCGTTAAGTGATATGTCACGAGAGGAGTTTGATGCCCGGATGGCCGCTGGGGTTGCAGATGCTAAGGCAGGGCGTGAAATGTTTGTTGACGATGCCTTTGATATGTTGATTAACGGCATGCATGACAGAGGGAGAGTGAATGGATGAGTACGTCACCGGCATATAAGAGAATAAAAAAGAGAGGACATTGAATCGCCTCTCTCTGATTATTACTTATGAAGTTTTTCGAGCAGGTTCATGGCTGTCTTTGAACCCGGCACGTAGGAGCGCGTCTCAACGATACGTCCGCTTGGATAACGAACTGCACTTATCTTTACGTCATTCTTTGCAATTTTTACAACCTGTTTCCGAGTTGGTGTAACATAGGCTTCAAACTTATCGCCCGGATTAGTGAGAGCCAGTTTCTTGAATAAGTTATTCATTGAGATTCCTCCTTAGTCATTTTTATCCATGATTGCGGCAAGCCAAGTACCTAGCGCTACAGAGGCTGCACCAAGTATTGCACTAAGCGCCGCACTACTAACTCCAGCGGCTGTTGCGGCTGCTACGGTTTTGACCTTGTCTTCATTGAGCTTATGCTCTGCTTTAGTAGTACCGCGGTCATCAAGCACCAAGTGAAGGGCGCTGGCAAGGTTCTGATTTGTTTTTGCCTCGTAATCCATAACAGCTCTGATGGCAATGTATTGTATCTTGCTCATCACGGTACGGCCGGTTTCGAGGTTGCTGATCGTTTGCTTTGTGACCCCTATCTTATCGCCGAGATCTTCTGCGGTCCAACCGGCAAGCTTGCGAAGAGAAGGTAGGTTGCGTTGCAGTTTATCAATTTCGATAGAATTTCCTGTAGTCATTTTTGCCCCTCCTCTTAATATAGAATATCACGGTTTTGTATATTGTCAAATTATTTATACCTACTAAACTGTATTGGACTTAAATATAATTACTTAGCATGAGACAAAAAGATTAGGCGGGGGGAGGTTCATATCTCTAGAGCAGAGAGGCCCGGGGACCGCCGCCCCCTTTTACGTAAAAAATCGCGAAATTGTACCCCGGGGGGTAGTAGCCCCAAGGATACAACTTCAAAATAAAAGAAAAACCGCAGAAACCTGATTAAACAGCGCGTTTCCTGCGGTTTTTTCATGCCGACACACATGGGTGATGGGACATGAAATCCCGTATCCATTTCCCTTCCTTTCAGAAATTATTACGAGGACAGGGGAACAATTCGAGGACAAAAAATGTGGAGTTTGAAAAACAAGATATCAGCGAGTTTACGGAATTCTGCGCCCGGCAGTTTTGTCCATGGTGCGGGATACCCGTGATCCAGAGAAACCGCGGAAGGCACAGGACCTTCTGCTCAGACAGATGCCGATGGGCATTTGATAAACACAGAATCAGAGCAAAGAGGAAGGAGAGCATTTTACATGAAGACAGCACAGCTTCAAATCATTCCGGCGAGTAAGTTAAAGCCCGCCGCATATAACCCGCGAAAGAAATTAAAGCCGGGCGATCGGGAGTACGAGAAGATTAAGGACTCCATCACAGAGTTTGGTTTTGCAGATCCGCTTGTCGTAAACAGCGACATGACGATCATTGGCGGCCATCAAAGACTTACGGTGGCGATGGACCTTGGGTATACCGAGGTTCCCTGTGCCGTGGTGGATGTGGATAAGGTGAGGGAAAAAGCACTCAACATTGCGCTCAACAAGATCACCGGAGCCTGGGATGAGAATCTTCTTGCGGACCTCCTTGCAGATCTTCAAAACTCCGACTTCAATACCGCCTTTACAGGGTTTGAACCTCCGGAGATGGAGGCACTGTTTAACAAGGTGGCAGCCAAAGAGGTGCATGAAGATGACTTTGATGTGGACGGGGAGCTAAAGAACCCGGCGTTTTCACAGCCAGGAGACCTCTGGATTCTTGGAAAGCACCGCGTTTTCTGTGGTGATGCTACAAGCGAAGAGAACTATAAACTCCTGATGGATGGCCAGAAAGCAAACGTGATTGTAACGGACCCTCCGTATAACGTCGACGTGGAAGAGACGGCAGGAAAGATCATGAACGACAACATGTCTGATCACGACTTCTATTCCTTCCTTCTTTCTGCCTACAAAGCCATGCATCTAAACCTTGCGGATGACGGATCTATCTATGTGTTCCATGCAGATACCGAAGGACTGAACTTCCGTAAGGCATTTAAGGAGGCAGGATTTTATCTGTCCGGGTGCTGCATCTGGAAAAAGAACGCACTGGTTCTTGGAAGAAGTCCCTACCAGTGGCAGCATGAGCCATGCCTGTTTGGCTGGAAGGCAAATGGCAAACACGAGTGGTACTCCGATAGAAAGCAGACAACGATCTGGGAGTATGACAGGCCGAAAACGTCCAAGGATCATCCGACGATGAAGCCAGTGCAGCTTATGGCATACCCGATTCGAAATTCCTCCATGACAAATGGAATTGTTCTGGATCCGTTCCTTGGATCTGGTTCCACGCTGATTGCTTGCGAGGAGACGGACCGTTGCTGCAGAGGCATGGAGCTCGACCCGAAGTTTGTGGATGTCATTGTGAAAAGATATATAGAGGCAACCGGAACCAACAGGGATTGCTATGTCCTTCGTGGTGGCCAGAAGCTTTCCTTTGAAGAGTCGGTAGCAGACATGCCGAAGGAGCCAAAATCAGAATGATCCTGGGGGATATTTCCATAACCGCACAAGAAAGCTAAGATGCACAGCTGTTTTCCCTGTGATTTGTCGATAAGGTCAAAGATGATTTTTCTCGCCAGTTGGACTGGATATAAGTCGCAAGAAGAGTGACATATAGCATAGCCAAAAGCACAGGCCACCGGCCGGAAAGGAAAACGAGCATGATACACAGGGAGAAGAAAATAGAGGATCGGAAGGTTCTTGTAAGGAGATTGGAAGAGCTTCTTGGGACCAAAGCGGTTTACCTTGGGATGCCAAGCGCAGCTTACAAGATTGGCGATTACATCGTGACGAGGACAGGAGCTCTTGAAGTGGAAGAGGAAAAGGCAGGGGATGAAATTTTGAACACCCTTTGTAAAGAGAACCTTCTTTTTGGGGATCCAGAGGAAGAAACAAAGACGGAGGAGAGAGAGGAAGAGAAGCCTTTTTCAGTTACCATCACGCTTCCCATGGAAGGGCACACAGGGCAGACCCTTCGAAACCTTGTAAACCTTCTTTCCCAGAGGGCGGATCTTATCAACAAGGCGACAGGAGCTTCTTTTTCGGCAGGCGAAGAACTTACAGAGGCTCTGCAGGAAGAAGGAAAGGACATTCCTACGGAGCGGTTCCTGGAGATCTTGGATGAACATAAGGACGCACTGACAGGCCTTGGGTTTACGAACGAGGAGATCCGGTTTACCGGATTTGCAGACACTGACGCAAAGGAGTCCCTTTGCGCAGAGATGCAGCTTGCAAGTTTTATGAACAAACAGGCCCTTTCACAAAAGCGCATTCAGCCCAAAGCGGTGAGGAAAGAAAATGAAAAATACTTTTTCCGCATCTGGCTTATCCGAATGGGAATGAAGGGAGATGCGTACAAGAAAACGAGAAAGCTCCTTTTGCAGAACCTTTCCGGTAACTGCGCATTCTGCACGGAAGAAGAAGCTAGAGCCTTTCGAGAGAAGCAGAAGGCAAAGAGAAAAGAAGCAAAGGAGGCAGGCCAGGATGAAGTTTCCAAGCAGACAAACGATTGAGACTTTGCGGAAGAACTACCCGGTGGGATGCAGGGCGGAGCTTGACTGGATGGAGGATACGCAGGCACCGCCGCCTGGCACGAAGGGTACGGTGCTTGGAGTGGACGATATGGGCAGCACCATGGTCTCCTGGGACAACGGCAGCGGCCTAAACGTGATTTACGGAGAGGACAGATGCCATCGCATAGATGGAGCATAAACCACCAAGAGCCCTGTGGAATCTTTGAGCCATTCTTCCATGAGGCTTTCATAAATAAATGAGGACGCATTGTTGTTCAAGAACGGACGGCCGAATCGGTCGCTACCCGTCAACAATTCATCCTCATCTGTTTGCAGTATAGCTCAGCGATTGATTGGAAGCAATGGAGACACATGGAATGAACGCTTACATGTTCCCGATCCCGAACGGGGATTGAGACATAAAAGTACCAAGGCGCCTTCGGAATCTTTGGTACATTTATAAGTCAAATTTGCTGGATATCTGTGCCGGGTAGAGTGATATATAAGCTACCAAAACAAAGGAGGCCAGGGAACATGAGAAACCATTCAAAGAACTTTTTCAGCAAGAAGAAGGCACAGAGATTTGCAGAAGAGCTTGAGTTTATGGGAGCAACAGACATCATCCTTTGCGCATTTCGAGATGCTTTCGATCAGACACAGTACCGAGTGGAATGGAATTTCTAAAAGGAGGCCAGGGACATGGAAAACACATTTTTCGAGAGCATGTACCAAAAAGCTTGTGAGTACCAGGAAAAGAAGGACGAAGCGGAAAAGCAAAAGGAGGCCCTTTACGATGAAGAGAAATACGACGAAGGATCCGACGTGATCGAGAGATTTCAGGAAGAGAACCCCTACCCCTTTGGAGCCGGAGCGATGAAAGCGCTTCAGGCTTACCTGGATGTGAACTACCACGGAGCAGACTTCTTTGAAGTCGAGGACCTGCCCTGGCAAAAGGACATGCAGGAATTTGCATCCACCCTCAAAAAAGCCGGAATCGACAAGATTGTGGTAACCGATCAGAGCACGAGGCTCATGGAAGGAATCTACGGACTTACGAAAAACGGCTTCCAGATGGGGGCTCTTCAGACGGTTACAAGAGAAAAGGTGCAAAGCTTTGGATCCGAAAAGCCGGAAACCAGGGAGGGCATCGAATTTACGATTGCCTGAGCACACCGGAGAAGGAGCCTCACTTCCTTTTATCTGCACAAGATCCTCTCGAAATCTTTGTGCAGGATATCGGGTACATAATCGTTGCTATCTTCCTTTCGCAGAGTGATATATACACATGCAAAAGGAAAACGAGGGGCAGCACCCACACAAAGACAACGAAGGAGGCATTCATCATGAAAAGAGCAGAAAGAAACGAATTCACATCCATTCGGAAGGACCTGAAAAAAGGATTCTACGGTCCCTTTGCAACACTTACGATTCCGGTGGATGCAAGCACGGAATACAAAAAGTTGGCAGATGATCTTTTCCGGAAAAATGGCTTCCATCCCTGCGCGGTCAAAACGGATCCTAAGCGCTTTGATGAAAAGGAGAGAGTCCTTTACATCAAGAATCCGGAAGGTGCCACTTGGACAGATCTTTATACGGAAGAAGAGCGAAACACTTTTGAGAAGGCGATTGAGGCATAAACCAAAAAGCCTGTAAGGAACAGGAGAACCGCGGGGAGCGGTTTTCTCTCGTGATAGAAAAAGATGATGACAGCGAGGAGCTGTCTTTTTTATTGCAAAGAAAGGAGGAAACCGTGGCAACCAGAGGAAGAAAACCAACGCCTACCGCAATCAAAGAGCTGGAAGGAAATCCTGGAAAGCGGCCTCTCAACGATAAAGAGCCAATGCCAGAAAAGAGAGCACCGACTTGTCCGAAGTGGCTCGATAAGGAAGCCAAGAAGGAATGGAAGCGCCTCTCATCCAAGATGGAGCAGATGGGCGTTTTGACAGAAGTGGATATGGCGGCCTTTGCAGGATACTGCCAGTCCTATGCGAGATGGAAAGAAAACGAAGAGTTCATCACAAAGAATGGTTCTCTTGTTCGAACGCCTTCTGGCTACTGGCAGCAAGTTCCGCAGGTTTCCATTGCGCAGCAGTATATGAAGCAGATGGAGAGATTTGCGGAGCAGTTTGGACTTACTCCCGCATCCAGGTCCCGGATCATCGCAGATGAGAGTCCAAAAGGAGCAAGCGATGAGCTGGAAAACCTCTTAGGAGGTGATCCGTAGTGGCAAAGGAAGAAAGACCAAAGAACTACCCAGTCTTACAGGACTACAAGCCGACGAGATTTATGCTTCCCACCTCTCACTACGATCAGAAAAAAGCAGACCGCGCCGTTATGTTTATCGAGAACCTCCGCCATACCAAGGGGAAATGGGCGGGAAAGAAGTTCTGGCTTCTTCCCTGGCAGGAGAAGATCATTCGTGATCTTTTTGGAATCGTAAAACCAGATGGGAAGAGGCAGTTTCGAACGGCCTATGTCGAGATTGGAAAGAAGAACGGAAAGAGCGAGCTTGCTGCAGCGGTGGCACTGTATCTTCTGTATGCGGACTCTGAGCCATCTGCAGAAGTATACGGCGCTGCAGCAGACAGACAGCAGGCATCCATTGTATTTGATGTTGCGCATCAGATGGTCAACATGGCACCGGCCCTTCTTCGAAGATCAAAGATCATGGCGGCCACGAAGAGAATCGTAAATTATACCAACGCTGGATTTTATCAGGTTCTGTCTGCAGAAGTTGGAACCAAGCACGGTCTTAACGTATCGGGGCTTGTTCTGGATGAGGTGCATGCCCAGCCAAACAGAAAGCTCTACGACGTTCTCACAAAAGGATCGGGTGATGCAAGAGAGCAGCCGCTGTTCTTCCTGATCACAACAGCGGGAACGGACAAAGAATCGATCTGCTTTGAACTTCATCAAAAAGCAAAGGACATCCTGTCTGGGCAGAAGGTAGATCCTACTTTTTACCCGGTTGTCTACGGACTTACCGAGGAAGATGACTGGAAGGATGAGAAGAACTGGTACAAAGCAAATCCGAGCCTTGGACAGACGATCAACATCGAGAGGGTTCGGGAGCACTTTCAGGAAGCACTGGAAAACCCAGCAGAGGAAGCGGTGTTTAAGCAGCTTCGGCTCAACATGTGGGTGTCTGGCACGACATCCTTTATTCCGGAGCAGATCTTTGATAGGGGGAGCATGCCGATCGATCTGGAGAGCCTTAGAGGACGCGAGTGCTACGGAGGGCTGGACCTCTCCAGTACCGGAGACATCACCGCGTTTGTTCTAATGTTTCCTCCAAGGAATGAGACAGAAAAATACATCTGCCTTCCCTTTTTCTGGGTTCCGGAAGATACGATTCCGATCCGAGTTCGAAGAGCATCGGTTCCGTATGACGTCTGGCAAAAGCAAGGATACTTAAATGCGACCAAGGGAAATGTCATTGACTACAGCTTTATCGAGAAGTTTATCAATGACCTTCATACCAGGTACAACATTTTGGAGATTGCCGTGGACCGGTGGAATGCGACGATGCTGATCCAGAACCTTCAGGGTGACGGATTTACCATGGTTCCCTTTGGGCAGGGATTTAAAGACATGTCTCCTCCCAGTAAGGAATTCTACAAACTCATGATGGAAGGGAAGATCCTTCATGGCGGGAATCCGGTTCTTAAGTGGATGGCAATGAACGTTGTCGTTGATATCGACGCTGCGGAGAACATCAAACCCACCAAGGCAAGGTCTCCGGAAAAAATAGACGGGATTGTGGCAGCGATCATGGCACTGGATCGGTGCATCCGGCATGAGAACGAAGAGAGCGTATATGACACACGCGGGATCTTACTTTTGTGAGGTGAGACATGAAGATTGTTTTGTTTTTGGTGACCACTGCTTTGGCGGTGGTCGTTTTTGCATCGATGTTTGGACTATTTCTGATTGCGTTTGCAGTCAGGGAAATGATGGAGGAGTTTGAATGAGCTGGAAAGAGCTGTTTTCTTTTGGAAAGGTAAGAGCAGAGCCGACAAACAGCACGGCAGGATCTGCTTACCGGTTTTTGTTTGGGCCATCCGATGCAGGAAAGCGGGTAAATGAGAGAAGCTCCATGCAGATCACCGCGGTGTATGCCTGTGTGAGGGTTTTGTCGGAAGCGGTGGCAAGTCTTCCGCTTCATCTTTACCAGTACGACGACATGGGAAGCAAAGTAAAAGCGGTAGATCATCCGTTGTACTTTCTTCTTCATGATGAGCCAAACGAAGAGATGACGTCGTTTGCATTTCGGGAAACAATCATGACGCACCTGCTTTTATGGGGCAATGCCTATGTGCAGATCATTCGAAACGGAAAAGGGGAAGTGATTTCTTTGTATCCTCTTATGCCAAACAAGATGCAGGTGGACCGGGATGAACACGGAAAAATCTATTACACCTACCAGTGGAGTAATACTGAAGCGCCGATCAATAAGACCAGCACGGTCATCCTGACACCGCATGACGTGATGCACATCCCGGGACTTGGGTACGATGGGATTGTGGGCTATAGCCCGATTGCGATGGCAAAGAATGCGATCGGTCTTTCGATGGCGGCAGAGGAGTATGGCTCCAAGTTCTATGCAAACGGGGCAGCACCTGGAGGCGTTTTGGAGCACCCGGGCGTTTTAAAGGATCCGGAGAAGGTGCGGGACTCCTGGCAGAAAGCCTTCGGAGGCAGCCAGAATGCCAACAAGGTCGCGGTTCTTGAAGAAGGCATGAAGTACCAGCCAATTTCCATCAATCCATCGGAAGCACAGTTTCTTGAGACGAGGAAGTTCCAGATCGATGAGATCGCCCGTATTTTTCGAATTCCTCCGCACATGATTGGAGATCTGGAGCATGCGACGTTTTCCAATATCGAGGAGCAGTCTTTGGAATTTGTTATCTATGT
>Ga0129310_1001216_pt1 | contig 23721 bp, 24 predicted proteins | sample Go1ome_2_FD_94433 | JGI IMG/M metagenome (GOLD analysis project Ga0129310, IMG submission 94433) | Western lowland gorrila individual fecal microbial communities from Wisconsin, USA - Go1022A metagenome | ecosystem: Host-associated > Mammals > Digestive system > Large intestine > Fecal | place...
AAAAATGGGCAGGGTGTGCCAGCTTCTAGGAAAGCCGACGAAGTAAGGCTGTATGCCTTACGAGGAGGTTTGACGACGAAGATGGTGCGCACTGCACATTTTCGCTCACATGAGGTTTTTAGAGGTTACCTTATATTGTACATCAAAAGGCAGTTCTTGTCAATCCTGAACAGCTAATGCGCCGGTTATGCCCCCCGCTTCTGCCGGGGTGACGTCGGCGCCGATAATGACGCCGTTTTCCACCAGGAGATGCGCCAGCAGCTGCACAGGGTCGTCGTCGGTGCGGCTTATCTTATAGGTGTACTGCTTGACTGAATGCGCACGGTATCTCCGCAGGTCAAACCCCTGGCTCAGCTGCACCGCGTTGTATTCCTCGTAGACATCGTCAAAATCACCGGGAATGCGTATTTCCTTTACATCGCTGTGAATGGTGCCGGCATTCCAGCCGAAGCTTTCTATGTACTCTATGCGCTGGCGCTCGCTTTCCCCGGGAATTCCCGCGGGGCCGCTCCACAGCAGCCGGAATGCGAGCCAGCCTCCTGCGGCAGCGAGCAGCAACAAGCCCGTGACCATCGGCACCCGGGACTTTTTCTCCTTATCTTTCATGTTTCCCTCCTTGACTTGCGTGACTGTGTGTTGTATAATAATGTGGTAGTTCTGCACAAAAATCGGGGTGGGTTTCCGTCAGCATTTCACCGCAGCATGTCCCCGAAAACAATATATGTGTATTGTGTGAAAATTATCTCGCAGATTTTGTGGTGTAATGCACAAATTACACGCGCGTGTTTTAGCACAATCTCCAAAAATAAGCAGCCGGAACACCGTTCGCAGGGCAAATAAGCCGTATTTTTGTGCAATACCACTAGCGCCGGCCGGATTTTATTGTCTATGTTTTGTCTGTGTTGGTGAATATACATAAACCAGTCAAAAAATATTTGTTGACTTAGGCTCTTTTATTTTTCGCCGTATTTTGGTATTATATTATTAGCGACAATAGCTAGGGATCCGTGTGGGTTCTGAAATATTTTAAGTAATATCAGGAGGTCATTTCAAATGGCAAGCTTATCACTCAGAGGCATATACAAGCGTTATCCGGGCGGCGTTGTTGCCGTATCCGATTTCACCATGAATATCAAGGACAAGGAGTTCATCGTACTCGTAGGTCCTTCCGGCTGCGGTAAGTCCACGACCCTGCGTATGATCGCAGGCCTTGAGGAAATCTCCGAGGGCGAGATGTTCATCGGCGACCGTCTTGTAAACGACGTTGCTCCTAAGGACAGAGATATCGCAATGGTATTCCAGAACTACGCTCTGTATCCTCACATGACAGTATTCGACAACATGGCTTTCGGTCTGAAGCTCCGTAAGGTTCCTAAGGACGAGATCAAGAAGCTGGTTGAAGAAGCTGCCAAGATCCTCGACATCTCCCACCTGCTCGACAGAAAGCCGAAGGCTCTGTCCGGTGGTCAGAGACAGCGTGTTGCGCTGGGTCGTGCTATCGTACGTGATCCTCAGGTCTTCCTGCTCGACGAGCCGCTGTCCAACCTGGACGCTAAGCTCCGTGCACAGATGAGAACTGAGCTCTCCAAGCTGCACAAGAAGCTGGGTACTACATTTATCTACGTAACACATGACCAGACAGAGGCTATGACCATGGGTGACCGTATCGTTGTTATGAAGGACGGCTACATCCAGCAGATCGACTCTCCTATCAACCTCTATGAGAACCCTGTAAACAAGTTCGTTGCAGGCTTCATCGGTTCTCCGCAGATGAACTTCATTCCTGCCAAGCTCCTGATGCTCAACGGCAAGTACACTGTTGAGTTCGGTTCTGAGGACACCAAGACCTCCAGAGGCCGCAAGTTCTATGTTGAGCTTCCCTCCGCAAAGGCTGACAACGAGGCTCTCAAGTACTATGTAGATAAGGAAGTTATCCTCGGTATCCGTCCTGAGAACATTCACGATGAAGAGATGTTCCTCTCCAACGCAAAGACCGGTATCATCGAGGCTTCCGTTGACGTAACCGAAATGCTCGGTGCTGAGACATTCCTGTATCTGACCTGCGAGAATATCCCGCTTACTGCAAGAGTATCCCCGAGATGCACCGCTCGTCCTCAGGACGTTGTTAAGCTCGCTCTTGATCCGAACAAGATCCACCTGTTCGACGCAGCTGACGAGCACTCCCTGCTCAACTAATTGTTGGACAACATACGCTGAATGCGGCGCAGCTTACGGGCTGCGCCGTTTTTGTATCATAGCGATCCAGTATGACGCAGTAATTTAGGCAGCGCAGAACGCGTATAGCGTTGTCGTTCACTCCTGGCTTTTTTTGCTGCCTTATTTCCTCGGATCGCTATAGATTGAGGGGACAATGAAAAAGAGCAAATTTATTTGGCTGACGATAGCCGGATTTCTGACGAACATCGCGTGCGGCGTTACAATGGTAGTCATTGGCGAGCTGACGGGAATGCAGTACACTAACATTCTTCCGTATTCGCTGATAGGCGTGGGGCTGAGCATGGGACTTGGCGTGCTGTTGGCGTTCATAAACCGCGCCGCCCGCAAGCTGGATTACAACACGCCGGTATACTCGCTGATAGTGCAGATACTCCCGGTTATGCTCAGCATATGCAGTCTGTTCGCGCTCCCGCTGATGATCGGAATGGATATCGTGAAGAGCGGAATGGGCTTCGTCGCGGCGGTCGTTCTGACGCTGGGCACGATACTCACATCTGGATTTGGCGCGATTTTCAAATCGCTGGTGCTTGATAAACGCCGCCGGTGAGATTCCAGACCGGCGGTCTGGTGAATTATATGAAAATACTGAAATACGCGGGGCTTTGCGTGGCGGGATTGGTTATGAACATTGCATTAATACTGATAGACGCCTTTGTTTGTGCCAGATTTGATTCTATTCTGTTCAGCACAGAGATAGTATTTGTATTAATTGCCCTGGGATTTTGCATTGGCTCTGCTTTTATACACGTGAAATTAATGAACCTTATCAGAAAAAAACTTGTGATGAGGTCAAGGTGGTATTTAATTTCCGTGTTTATAGCGCCCGTTGTGCTGGGTGGCCTTGGAGTTATTCTGGCTTTAGTGCTTGGCGAAACCATATGGTCTGGCTTGGCTGGGCTTGGTAATGTGGTTACTATGTTCTTTTGCTCAATAATATGGGGCATTATGTCGATGTTCAGCGGTATTTCCACCGTGTGCCTGAATTCACCTTTTGGTGCCCTGGAACCGGAAAAAGCAAACTTAAACAGTCGTGATGATAAAGAGTGACGTGCTGACGCATCTGCGTAATTCCGGAAATTCAGTGAGATGTTCAGGGTGATCGTGTTCCGTAACGATCGGAAGTGACTTTAGCCCTGCGTGAACGAAAGGAGCCATATGAAATACTTGAAATACGCCGGGCTTTGCGCGGCGGGGTTTCTGCTTGAAGCGGCGATGGGTGCGGCTCTTGCATTCCTGGTGTTCTACATGTTTATTTTCTGCCTGCTTGTCACTGTTCCGACCTGCATTCTTCTGGGGAAGGCGCATATGTTTTTCTACCGGAAGATACGCATTGATCTCGGTGTCAGCCCGGTGGTTTACTATGTTGTCGGAATGGGACTTCCGGTTGTGTTGTGGGTCGGGGCATCGGTCATAGGTATCACGTTTCCCGAACTTCTGACCGATGGTAAGGTAAATTCCCTGTCAGAGGGATTTGCAGGTCTTATAAAGCTTTTTGTCTTTCTCGGCGCCGCTTTGAACTCCATGATCACAGCAGGAAGCGGAGCGTACTTTATTTATAAGGAGCGTGCAACATGAACAATAAAATCGAACAGCTTATCGGAAACATCGAGCGCGTGATAATCGGCAAGCGCCCGGTAATTGAAAAAGTAGTCTGCGCGATGCTGGCGGGAGGTCACGTGCTTATTGAGGACGTACCCGGCGTCGGCAAGACGCTTCTGGCGGAAACGCTGGCGAAGAGCGTATCCGGAAGCTTCGGCAGAATCCAGTTCACTCCGGATCTCATGCCGTCGGACGTCGTGGGATACACCGCGATCGACATGAACTCCGGTAAAAGCGAGTACCGCCCGGGCGCCGCAATGTGTAACTTCCTGCTGGCGGACGAGATAAACCGTTCCTCGCCGAAAGTACAGTCCGCGCTCCTGGAGGCTATGGAGGAATTACAGATAAGCGTTGACGGCAGAACCTACAAGCTGCCAACGCCGTTTATGACCCTCGCAACGCAGAACCCTATTGAAACTTATGGAACGTACCATCTTCCGGAGGCGCAGTTAGACCGCTTCCTGATGCGTATTTCCGTGGGTTATCCCGACCGCGCGGCGGAGATGAAGATGCTCGACATCATGCCGCAGCGCGTTGAAATCACTCCGGTCATGACTTTGGAGGAGCTTATGCAGTTACGGGCGCAGGCGGCGCATGTCAACGTGTCCGAGAAAGTCAAGGCGTATATACTGTCGCTGGTGAGCGCGACCCGCCACATGCCGCAGGTGAAGCTTGGCGTCAGCCCACGCGGATCTATCGCGCTGTTCCGCTGTGCGCAGGCGATGGCGCTGATGAACGACCGCGACTACGCTACTCCGGACGATGTAAAGAGCGTGGCAGGCTCAGTCCTCTCGCACAGGCTTATCCTGGCGGCGGGGCAGATCGATTTCGGCGCTGAGTACGACGCGGCTATGCATGTGCTACAGACTACGACAGTTCCGATGTAAAATATACTGGCGCTTATAATTGTGTAGGGGAGGGGCAATCGTCCGTGATTGCCCCTCCCGCACTTATTTGCGGCGCGTCCATGCGCCGCTTGTGTGCATGTAGGCAAAATCCTCCTTGGTTTCCTCTCCCGTCGCCTATAATGTGTTACCATCGTTTTTAGGGAATCAGAAGTATCCGGCATGCAAACAAGAAATGCAGATTTTCCGGGTTTCGGGAGGGGCTTGCCCCTCCCCTACAAAACACGGCGTGAACGTTTCAAAATACTGGCATTGGCAAATGTTTAAAAAGGTATGGTCAGGGGCAGATAAAGCCCAGCCAATGGCTGGGCTTTATTGAGAAACAAAGAGGTTTTACACATTGATTTTGCTGTGATTACTTTTTTTACAAACTAAACCCGCTCCCTTCTGGCAGCGGGTTATTTTATATCGCTTAAATCTCCGAAATATCCATCACGCGGGAAAGTCCGTCCTCGGTCAGTTCAAACAGCATACGGAGCTTTCTGCCGCCGAATTCAGCGACTATCACATTTTCGTCCGCGGTGAATGGAGTTCCGTTCTGATACAGGAAGCCTGCCGCGAGAAGCCGGTGATCGCAGTAAAATCTGCTGATTATTTCGATGAACTGGCGCACGAATTCCTGTATCTCCGCCGGTGCGAAAATCTCCTCGGGAAGTCCCGAAACGGCTGCGAACGCCGCTCCGCCGTCGTACGGGCAGCGGTAGTAGCAGAGGTTCTCCTCGGATACGCCAACGCTTATCATCGCGAGATTGTGTCCGGTGTGAAGCTCGTCCAGCATGAATTTTCCGGTCTGGAATTCCGCGAGGTCCGGAAGTGCCTTTTTTACGCGGCGGGATATCGCAACGGATCTTTCGGGAAGTCCGCTTTCTGTGTGCGCCCAGCTCCACAGCCAGGTGTTCTGTATCTCGGATTCCGTGCCGAGCACCCCGGCGTTGAATTCGCGGTCGCCGAAGCGGATAATGCCTTTCATCGGGTCAAGCCCCCAGCCGTTGTTTCCGACCACAAGCTCTCCCATTCTGTTCTGGCAGAGGAACGCCCGTCCCGCAGACAGCGAGAGCAGGTCAAGCATGTTTGTTTTGTCGAACCAGACGGGACAGTCCAGCAGTGAAAATTTCTCCATAGTTACACTCCGATATTTATATTCTGACCGAATTTCCTGAGGATATCCCGCATGAGCACCTTGTCTATGCAGTACATGCGGCTGTGCCCCCGCGGGAGGTCGTCCACACGCAGTTCAAAGCGTATGTATATCTCAGAAAAATCCTCCGCATAGTAGAATGTGCAGAGCAGGTATTTGTTCTTTGTTGCGTAGTAGTTCACCGGCGCGAAGCTGAGCACGGCACGCATGTCCTGGTCGAGCTGCTGCTCCGTATCCGCTATGCTAAGCGGCTCAAACTGCACCTTCTTGGTGAGCGGCAGGCTCTCCGCGCGCTTTTCTTCCTCGGTCTTGCCGATCTTTGCTTTTTTAAGGAACCCGAACATATTGCACCCCTCAATCCTGGAACGCGTATTCTTCAAAGTCCGGAAGCTCGTCAAGCGTTATGCAGAGCGTTCCGTTGTATGCGTCGTGAAGCGACTGCCAGCTGGTGTACTTCTCCGAGAGGTCGCCGCGGCTGTCGATTATCGCGCTTCCGCTTGCTATCGAGAACCACAGCCACATTGCGTTGTCGCGGTTCATGTAGTCCGCTGACGGAAGCTTGTCGCAGGCGGTTATCGCCAGTGCCTTGGGTACGTCCTCGGTCATGTCGGCGAGCACGGAAAATCTGTCCGCGAAGGAGGAAGCGCTGTCCTCAAAGAAGCTCTGCCCGATGATGTCGCAGTACTCCTCGCCGGGGAAGTAATCGGCGTCGCTGCCGTTCCATACCCATATGAGGTTGTTCAGCGAATAATACTTGTCCAGGCGGTTGAATATCAGCTTCCAGAGCCATTTGTAATTGGTCGCGTTGCCGCTCCACCAGTACATGCTGCTGTCGCCGTCCGGTATCGGCTGGAAAACCACCGGGATACCCGCCGTGCGGAACTGTACCAGAGCCTGCGCCACGGCGTCGATATCCTTGACCAGCGCGATGGTGCTTTCGGTGACAAGCCCGCTGTCCAGCAGGGATTCAAGCTCCTCGTCGTCTGCCATCGAGATATCGCGCTCGGTCACGGCGTCGGCGAGGATTATATCGGAGCTGTCCGCGTAATAGGACGGCTTGCCCTCCGGCGCATACCAGTGCCAGCCGAAAGAAACTATACCGCCGTTCTGTCCCCATTCCATCGCCAATTTGAGTTCATTGTCGGCGGTCTCCTTGTTTGTGGCGTAGACCGCGGTCGTGGAGTACATCAGGTCTCCGGTGCGCATGGCGGGGGAGCGACCGCTTTCGGTGGTAACTGCGTCTATTTCGGCGTTGGAGCCGGGAGTGACGCACTGTCCGGTGATGGTGCGTTTGCCGTAATTATCGGCAAAGAACCGCATAAGTCCCAGGGTAGAAACGGAGGTACTCGTGCTCACCGCAGATTTTGAGATGTAGTAAGCGCTTCCGGAAACTCTTGCTGAATTGTTGACTGTGATGTAATCCAGGGCGGCGCTGCCGGATATCACTTCGAAAGTAAGGATATCTGCGCCGGCGGTGAGGTAAACATGGTCTATCGCGAACATCGTGAACTCCGCGGATTCAGACGCCGGAATGTAGTACGCTCCGACCACCTCGTTGGCTGTCTTGAGCCGCACGACGGCTCCTGTATAGGAGTGCGCGGCGATCGCTATGCAGTATTCCTGGGAGGTGTCCGGGGAAACTATGTGCCCCAGCTTCATTCCCTCGTCGAGCACGATGTAGCCCTTGCCGTCGAATTCGCCGTCAGTGCGGACGTTCCCGCTGAATGAGCCGCCCTCGGCGTTCAGCTTCACGGAAAATTCCATGTTCTCCATCGGGTACTGCTTCGCGGGGACTTCGTCGTATTTCGTGGCTTCGGAGGAGCTGCCAGGCTCGGTCGTGCCCTCCTCTGAGGACGGCACCTGGGAGGCAAGCTCCCTGTACGGGACTGCGGTGCAGCCGCACAGCAGCGAAGCCGCAGCCGCCAGCGCGGTTATTCTTTTGATCTTCATCAGCTGTATCATCTCCGGTTTATTCAATCACGATGTCGTCGCCGGGGTGTATCGTTTCGTCCAGCCGGGCGAGCTTGCCGTTTATGGTGACGGTCGCAGAGCCTGCGAGAAGTCCAGTCGGGTCGTCGGAAAACGCCGCCAGGATATCAAGGAACACCGGCTGACGTCCTGCCTCCGCCGGGAATGTCACTGGCATTCCGTTAAAGATTATAGGCACTCCTGCGCCCTCGGTTTTCTCTGTGTCCCCGGAGCTTTCAGCGGTTTCACTAAGTGCGTCTGGAGTTTCCTGCGCTTCCGGGGCGGTCTGGGTGGATATCTCGTCGCCGTCGCGGAGAATGTATCCGGGTGTTTCGGCGACTCCGTTCACATGCGCGGTTTCCTGTCCGGGGGCTTCCTGCGCCAGCAGTTCGCCGAGTGTCTCCAGCCGTACGTGCTGTAACACCGCGCCGTTCTCGATATCCGCGTCAGACGCCGTGGGAACGCCGTTTACAAGTATGTGATCTCCGGCGGTTACGCTCCTGCCGTCCAGGGTAACGGCGGCGATGTACATTCCGGACATGTTGTACTGGTCGGAGAGCAGCGCGGCTGCGTCCTCGCCGGGCACCGCCGGGACTATAGTTACTTCGTCGCCCTTGCGTACCTGCGAATTCAGCGAGCACGGCTTCCCGTTGAGGGTCATTTCGGACGGAACGCTAGGCGTACCGCGCAGCATGACCTTTTCGCCGTCAGCAGTGAACACAAGTCCCTTGCCGGAGCGCGCCATGAGCTGTTCCGGCTTTATCCCGCCAAGACTGCACAGCTCGAACACCGTGAGCCTGCGGGTATCCAGTGCGCGTATCTTCCTGCCGTTGAGGGTTATTGTCGTGAAGTCGTATTTCACGCCCTCCGAAGCGGTTATCGCGATACCGACCGGCGTAGCGTGCTCTGTCCCTATTTCGATGGATTTCGGCGCGGTTATGCCGCGTATCATCTCGCGGGAGCCGACAGCGACGCGGGCGGGGTCAAGTCCCAGCCCCTTTGCGACAAGCTCCGGGAGTCCCGGGAGCTTGCTTCCGCCGCCGACCAGGAACACTGCCTGGGGAGCTTCGCCGTTAGCCGCGAGGATCTCAGTGCATATCGTCTGCGCAAGCTCCTCCTTTGCGGGGCGAAGTATCTCCTGCACACGCTCGGCGGTGACGGTATGGTGCACGAAAAGGATATCCGTGTATTCCGTCTGCGGGTCGGGGCAGGTCTTTATGCGCTCGGCTTCGTTGAAATCCACCAGCAGCTGCTTCATCAGCGCTTCGGTCATTTCGTCGCCGGCGATGGTCGCCATACCGTAGGCCGTGATACTGCCGTCCCTGGAAGCAGCGACGTCAGAAGTTCCTGCGCCGATATCGCACATCACGATGTTTATCAGCCTGAGCTCCTTTGGAACTACCGCGTTTATCGCGGCGATAGGCTCAAGGGTAAGTCCGGCGGTCTCAAGCCCTGCGAGATCGACTGCGGCGCACAGGCTCTCCACGACATACGCCGGGAGGAACGCAGCTATTACCTCGGTCACAAGGGAGTTCCCTCGGTGTCCCTCGGGCTTGCTGACCTTATAGCCGTCCAGCGTGAGGGAGATTACGCTGTGACCCACGCAGTAGAACGACGAAGTTTCGTTCTCGGCGGTGAACGTTTCCTCCGCGGAGCGCACTGCCTCCAGCTCAGCCTCGCGGATATCCTCGGCGGATATCACGCGCTTTGATGAAACGTCGTGCGCGCTGCTGTGCCGCAGGGTTTTTAATGCGCGTCCGGCGGCGGCTATGCACACCCGCTGGAGCTTTATCAGCTGGCGGCGCTCCAGCGCGGTCCTCACGGATTTCACCACTGCTGCCACCGCGTCGATATCCTCTATCTGGCCATCGGTCATGGAGCGGCTTTCGTGCGCCTGGGTCTCCATGTCGATGAGCTTGTAGCCGTCCGCGGTCTTTTCTGCAAGAACGCCGACGACGGTGCGCGTTCCGATATCCAGCGCAAAGATGATGTCACCCTGCTGCTTTTTGGTGCGGCGGGGCGCGGTTTTCCTGGTCGCGGTCTTTGCTGTGGACTTTGTGGTGGTGCGTGGTTTTTTCTGTTCCATGATGTTGTCCTTATTTGTCGGCGTTATCGTTTGTCAGTCCTTCAGGCGGAGTATGCGGCGCAGCTCCCTTTCGGCGGTGCCGAGGGTGACTACGAGCAGCTTGTCGCCGCTGTGAAGCCGCGTCTGTCCGCGTGGGATTATCGTTCTGCCGTCGCGGTTGATACAGCAGACGCTGCATGACTGCGGCAGGTTTATTTCCATCAGCGAGCTGCCGGCAAGCTTGTAGTTTTCCGGCAGGTCTATCTGCACCAGGGAAGCGTTGCCGTCGTTGAGCGCGATCAGCTCGCGTATCGCGGAGATATCCACCTCGCGCTGGAGGTTCTGGATAATGAAGTCCGTGGCGGACACCACGGTATCCACTCCAAGTGATCGCAGCGCGGCGGTGTTGTTGGGATTGTTGACCTTTGCGACGGTCTTTTTCACGCCGAATATCTTCTTGGCGGTCTGGCAGCATACGAGGTTGCTTTCGTCGCGCCCGGTGACTGCCGCCACGACGTCGGCGTCGTCAGCCCCGGCGGTACGCAGGACGTTCTGCGAAGTGCCGTCGCCGCAGCACACCCGGACGTCCAGGAGATCAGCGCACATACGGCACTGTTCCTTGTCCTGCTCGATTATTACTGTTTCGTGCCCCTGGCCGCGCAGCGTTTTGGCAAGGTAGAAGCCTACCTTGCCGCCGCCAACGATTATCGTTTTCATAAGTGCCCTCCGGAATTAAGGCTTGTTCTGCTGTTATTCCGCCTTGTCAAGGCCGTCGATACCGCGGCTGATCTCGATGACGCGCTGTCTGAGGTCGCTTCCGCGGTTTTCAAGCCATTTGGCTACGGTGCGGGTGGTCTGACCGTTCAGCGCCATTTCCTCCAGGCGTTCGAACGTTACCCACTTAGCGGCGCATACCTCCGTGGATTGCAGCCGCAGTCTGTCAAGGCTGACGTCCTTGTGGACGATATAGAAATCCCGGAGCATACTGTCGGTGGTGAGCGTCCATTCAAGACTTATCTCACCGGGATACGCCCGGATACCGGTTTCCTCGAATAACTCACGGACAGCGGCTTCGCGGCTGGTTTCGCCGCTTATCGCGCAGCCGCCGCTGCATTCCCATCTGCCGCCGCTGGTTTTCTGCGGCACGCGCTGGGTCAGCAGTATCTCACCGTGGCTGTTCACCGACATTATCTGCACCACGATGTGATATTCACCGTGTGGGATAGGCGCGCCGCGCTGGATCTTTCTGCCCAGCCTGCGGCGGTCTGCGGTGTACAGGTCGAAGTATTCCGTCATGCCTTGCGCTCTCCGGAGAGGTTCTTGGCGATAAGCTCGCAGCGCTGCTTTACGCAGTCGGCGGAGCGCAGCGGGTCGGACGGGGTGTTGAATGTGTAGTCCATGAGCTGCTCGATGGTGGTGGAAGCCACGTGCAGTCTTGTGTCGGAGGAAGCGTAGTAGATGTATACATTGCCGTCCTCGCGTACGATAGCGCCGTTGGTGAACGCAACGTTGGAAACGTCGCCGACGCGCTCGATACCGTGCGGAGCGATGAACAGACCAGACGGGCTTGCGATGAGCTTGGACGGGTCGTTAAGGTCGGTAGCGAACACGTAAATTACGTAGCGCAGACCGGCAGCGGTGTTTCTAACGCCGTGTGCAATGTGTATCCAGCCCTTGGGGGTCTTTATCGGAACAGCGCCGGCGCCGTTCTTGACCTCGGTGATGGTGTGGTAAACTCTCGGGGAGATGACGACCTCGTCGGTGCAGAGCACGGGATTAGTGATATCTTTGCAGAGAGCGAAGCATACGCCTCCGCCGGAGCCGGTGGAGATGAAGTCGTCCTGCGGACGTGTGTAGAACGCGTACATTCCGTTTACGAACTCGGGGTGGAGTACGACGTTTCTCTGCTGCGGGGACTTGGAGATGAGGTTCGGCAGGCGCTCCCATGTAACGAGGTCCTTTGTGCGGACGATGCCAGCCTGCGCGGTCGCAGCGGAGAGGTCGGGGTTCTCCTTGTCCTTGCTCTCGGAGCAGAACACGCCGTATATCCAGCCGTCCTCGTGCTGCGTCAGACGCATGTCGTATACGTTGGTTTCCTCGGGGCAGGTGTCCGGGAGGATAACGGGATAATCACGGAATTTGAAGCCCTCTGTCGGCTTGTCGCTCTCTGCGACAGCGAAGAAGGACTTTCTGTCAGCACCCTCCACGCGGGCTACCAGGCAGTACTTTCCGTTGAGATAAACCGCGCCGGAGTTCATAACGGCGTTTACGCCCAGGCGCTCCATGAGGTTCGGGTTATCGTTGTAGGACAGGTCGTAGCGCCAGATGATGGGTGCGTGAGCCGCGGTCAGCACCGGGTTCTGATATCTGGTGTAAATTCCGTTGTAGAAATCGGAAGCGGGGTTAGGGCGCTTGATAAGCTCCTCCTGCTCTCTTTCGAGCTTTAAAAGACGCGCGTTGAATTCTTCTCTTGTAAGCATAGTTTTCCTTTCTGTCCGGGCATTCAGATATAGTCCCGGCTTGTAAAATCAATATTCTTTTTTATTATAGCATACTTTCCGGAATATTTCAAGGTTGACAGCAAAGAAAATTCGATATATAATAAGGTTATGACCCGGAAACGGGCATTATTTGTTAAAGGAATGATAAACATGAAGTTAATGTTCGCGTCTGATATACATGGCTCGGCGCTTTTCTGCGAAAGAATGCTGGAGGCTTTCCGCCGCGAGGGAGCCGAGCGGCTCTGCCTGCTGGGGGATATCCTCTACCATGGGCCGCGCAACGACCTGCCGGAGGGTCACGACCCGAAAAAGGTGATAGCGCTGCTCAATCCGATGAAGAGCAGGTTACTGTGCGTCCGCGGAAACTGCGACACCGAGGTTGACCAGATGGTGCTTGAATTCCCGGTGCTGGCTGATTACGCGCTGATTTACGACCAGGGACGGTGCTTCTACCTCACCCACGGACATCACTTTAATCCGAATGCGCTGCCGCCGCTGTGCCCGGGTGACGTGCTGATAAACGGCCACACGCATGTCTTTAAGGCGGAGTGCGTGGACGGCATTCACTGCCTTAACGACGGCTCGGTTTCCCTGCCAAAGGAGGGCAAGCCGCGGAGCTACATGATATACGAGGACGGTACGTTCACGATAAAGCAGCTGGAAAGCGGCGAACCGCTCCTTACCTACAGCCTGTGACGGAGGTATAAATGTCATTCAGTTCAGATATCAGGGCGGAATTGTGCGATGTGCACAATCTCCCGCCGGAGCAGGCGGCCGCGGTGCTCTATGGCATTATGTTCGCCTCCCGGGAGGAGAACGGCAGACCGGTCATTCAGACGGAGAACATCGAGCTGATGAACGCCGCGCTGGAGCTTATGAAAATGGTGTTCCCTGGCGTGCATTCCGAGATAGTACGGCTGGTGAAGAGCAGCGGCTCGCTCTACACGCTGAAAGTAAAGAGCGGCTGGGAGCAGATAGCGGAGCGCTTCGGGGATATGGACGCCATAAGCGGCAGCGCAGTCCCCGGCGGCGATGAATGCAGTGGAGCGTTCCTGCGCGGCGTGTTCATCAGCTGCGGCTCTGTCACCGACCCGAATAAGGAATACCACCTTGAGATAGTACTGCCGGAGAGCGGGAGAAGTCCGGCGCTCCTGGAGTTCATCACCGAGCACGGAATGGCGGTGAAGGAAACAAGGCGCGGCAGGGCGAAGCGCAGCGTTATCTATGCGAAGGAAAGCGAGCTTATCGAGGATTTTCTGACCTACATCGGCGCGGCTAACCATTCGATGGAGATAATGCAGGTGAAGATAGTCAAGGACTTCCGAAACCGCGTGAACCGCTCCGTGAACTGCGAGAGCGCCAATCTTGACAAGACCGTGGCGGCTTCCAACAGGAGCGCCGAGGATATTCAGCTGATCTTCAATACGCTGGGAGAGGGGAGTCTTTCCCCGGAATTACAGCAGACCGCGCGGCTGCGGATGGAAAATCCGGAGCTTTCGCTGTCGGAGCTATGCGACCTGTTTCCCACGCCGATAACGAGGAGTGGACTGAATCACCGTTTGAAGAAGCTGTCTAAGATGGCGGACGAACTTCGCTCAGGTACGCGTGAGAAGTAAAGGAGATTGTTGTGATCTGCCCGTTTGCCTATTGACAAGTTAAAAATTTAAGTGTATAATACCTAATGTAAGAAACTTGTTTGAGCTAACTTTATAACTCAACTTACTTAAAGGAGAAATCAAAATGAAAAGATATCTGGCAATGATACTTGCAGGCGCAATGGTGCTTGCAACGGCAGGCTGTTCCGGTAATACTGAAAGCTCCGTGGCTGAGAGCGGCACAAGCAGCGTTTCCGAAAGCGTAACAAGCACCGCCGACGCTAACAGCATAAGCGAGTCCGACAGCAGCGCGACCGCAGAAGTATCCGCACCGGCTACCGCAGAAGCTGACAACGGCGCGGCAGAGGAAGTGACCCTGCCGAATCCGATGAAGCCCGACCAGCTTTCCGCGACTATCCAGGCGCGTCTTGGTCTTGACGAAGCCATCGCGACCTCCGCGGCAGAGCAGATGCTCACCAAGCTGATGTACACCCAGGGCAACCCGGCGCGTATCGCAAAGGTACTCCAGAAGCTCCAGAACGGCGAGGAAGTCACCGTAGCGTTCCTGGGCGGCTCAATCACGCAGGGTACCGGCGCGGACAACGAGAACTGCTATGCAGCGCTCACCGCAAAGTGGCTTGAGGAGCAGTATCCGAACGCCAAGGTAAATTACGTGAATGCAGGAATCGGCGCTACCGGCTCCTACATCGGTGTTCACAGATGCAGCACGCAGGTGCTTAGCAAGAACCCCGACCTTGTTTTCATTGATTTCTCAGTAAACGACGAGTCCCAGAACAATAACATCAACAAGCTGACCTACGAGGGACTTATCCGCATGATCTGGCAGTATGAAACAGCTCCCGGGATCATCTGCATCGCAATGACCCAGGACAACGGCACCAGCGTTCAGGACTGCCACGGTCAGGTAACTAACAAGTATTCAGTTCCGTTCGTATCCTATCACGACGCTATGCTGGACTTCCTGGATACCCAGGACGGCGTTCAGTGGTCTGATATCTCCGGCGACAACATTCACCCGAACATGAACGGTCATGCAATACTCAGCTCCATGCTGACCACATACCTCCAGTATGTTGCCGATAATCTTGACAGCATCGACACTACCGATCCCGCGCTTCCCGACCCCGGCGACGAGGGCGCTAAGTACGAGAAGGCACAGCTGCTGACCACCGACGACGCTCAGCCCGTATCCGCAGGCGCGTTCCAGCAGAAGCAGATGGATTTCGGCGGCTTCAAGAATCCGTGGATCGCGAAGTCCAGCGACGGCACTTTCGGCGATGACAGCGCGCTTGTTATCGAGGTCGAGGCTCAGAACATCGGTATCCTGTACGGCATGCTGACCAACAACGCAGGTCTTGCGGACATCTATGTTGATGATGAGTTCGTTGAGACCATCAACGCTGATTTCTCCGGCGGCTGGGGCAATTACGTCCAGTTCAAGGAGCTGAAGAGCTTTGACGAGAGCGGCACGCATACCCTCAAAATAGTTCCCAGAGGAACAGAGGGCAAGCCCGCAGCGTTCTACCTTTCCGGTATCACCATCAGCTGATAATAATAACTCAGAGCCGCCTGTTACGGGCGGCTCTGTTTGTTGAAAAATACGATTTCATAACGCAGCGTGAGGGACTAACCCTCCCGTCAGCTTGTTGAAAAAGTCATATTGGCAGTAAAATTTAAAGAAACTGTGGGGGAAAACTCTTCGTTTCCCAGACACGCTTCGCTTAGTCTGCCCCAGCCCACACCCCTTTAGCGCCTTGTTGTCGTAAAAGCCGCACTTCGTGCGGAGTCGCGGGGCGCTGCCCCGCCCCCGCCAGTCTTTTGAAGCGTTCACGCCGTGAGCGAAGCGAATTAAAGGCGTGAATGAGAGGTTGGACCGAAAACTTTAATAGCTAACGCGCAAATTAAAAAGTTATTCGACAGACTCACGGGAGGACCTTAAACCCTCCCGTAATTTTATTCTTCCAAAGTCCCCGAGCTGACCGCCGGGAACACCGTGCGGTCAATGTTCATCTGCACGGTACGGTAGTTCATACCGTCCTGGAATCCGACCGTCAGTATATCGTCAGACACCCAGGACACCGTGTAGCGGTCGTCGCTTGAAGAATATTCCGTGATCTCCGTGCTCGCGAGCCTTACCACCTTTTCCTTGCTACCGTCCGTCAGGAAGAACGACACCACTCCGTTTCCGGTGTACCTGTGTTCCTCCTCAATGAGCAGTGTAAGCTCCTCGTCCGTGTAGCTGACGAGTGTGCGGCTCTGTGGCGGGAGTCCGAGTGCAGTCACTGCGGATACGCCGACCATGCACAGCGAAACGACGAGCAGTGCCGCCGCTCCGGCGAACTGCGCCGCGCGTTTTTTCTTCGTGAACGCTCCGGCGATGATGAGCGCGGTGAGTACGCATATTATCCCGAGTACCACCGCGGCGATAACGCCGAAGAATCCAAGCGGCTGGTTGCGCTGTACTGCGTTGTCCGCAAGCGTGTATTCCGGCTTGATGTTCACCCGTGAGAGCACCATACCCGTGACGAGCATGGCGATGTCAAGCCCCAGCGCGGAGCCTGCAAAAAGCCACGGCTTCCGCAGCAGCGACTGAAACCGGCTGACCGGAGCCTTTTCCTTTTTGCGTGCCTTGTTCCTGTATCCGCTCATGACGTGCCTTTCTCAGAAAATCAGTGCTTCCTGTGGGCTATCTTTCCCCGGACTGCCGTAAGCACCGGGGAGGTCATCATGTCGATGGGGTCGTCGGCGTACAGCGTGAAATCCGCGTCCTTGCCAGGCTCCACGGAGCCTATCCGGTCGGATACGCCGAGGGTCTCCGCCGCCGTGATGGTGATTCCGCGCAGCGCAAGCTCCCTGTCAAGACCTCCGCGCACTGCGAGCGCAGCGGTCAGCGGTAGATACTGAATGGGAGTTTCCGGGTGGTCGGTGCACAGCGCGAATTTAAGCCCGTGCTCCGCCAGAACCGCCGGAGTGGTTATGTCATGGTTGGCAAGTTCCGGCTTTCCGCGGTCGCCGAATATCGGCCCGAGCACTACGGCGGGCATGTCCTCCGCTAAATCCTCGGCTATCAGCGCGCCGTCCGTGCAGTGTACCAGCACGTAATCCAGCCCGAATTCCTCCGCGATGCGCTGAGCCGTGAATATATCGTCTGCCCGGTGGCAGTGGAAGTGCGCCTTGAGCGGGTGCTCCCTGTCGAAAAGCGGGAGAAGCGCTTCGCACTTCATGTCGAAGTCCGGCTGGGATATCTCGTCGTCCGTTCCTTTAAGGCGCTCGTACTCCGCAAGGTCGTCGCGGTAGCGGCGCGCCTTGATGAGCTGCTCGCGGATTATCGCGGCGGTAGCCATGCGTGTCACGGGAGTTTCGTCGCGGTCGTTGTAGGTGTTCTTCGGGTTCTCGCCGAGGGCGAATTTTATCGCCGCCGGAGATTTTACGATGAGCCTGTCAACACGTCTGCTTCCCCAGGTTTTCATTATTATAAACGAGCCACCGATGGGATTAGCGCTTCCCACGCCGGTGCATACGGAGGTGACTCCGGCGGCAACGGCGTCCTCAAAGCACCTGTCCATCGGATTCACGCTGTCTATCGCGCGGAGGTGCGGCGTGGAGGGGTCTGTGTCCTCGTTGCCGTCCTCGCCCTCGAAGCAGAGCGCGTCGTTCCACATTCCTATGTGGCAGTGTGCGTCGACGAATCCGGGATAGAGCGTAAGTCCCGCGCCGTCGATAACTTCCTCGCCGGGAATCGCCTTATAACCGATCATATCGCCGATATCGGTGAAAACTCCGTCCGCACAGCGCACGTAGCCGCATTCGAAATCCTGCGCCGCCATAGTTCTTGTTTTAACGTTGATTACTACCATTTGTGTCCTTTCAGAGAGCGCCGTTCTTTTCGAATACGCGCACCAGCTTGACTATCTCGCCGCAGATAACGGAGTCACGGGCGTTGCCGTTCACCATCACCATGGAGTTCCGGCGGTATATTTCGGCGCGGGTGTCGTATATCTGCCGGAGCTGCTCCGGCGTGTTGTTCACGACAAGAGGACGGTTTACGTCGCTCTTTATGCGCTCATAGCACACCTCGAACGGAGTGTTTATGTATACCGAAAGTCCGCTCTGCCGCGCGAATTCCGCCGTGTGCTCGTTGATGAGCGCACCGCCGCCGGTGGCGACGATATAGCCGCCGCTTAGCTCACGGATATACTTTGCCTCCAGCTCCCGGAAGTGCGGTTCGCCGAACTGCGCGAAAATATCGGGTATGGACATTCCCTCGCGGTCAACGATAACCTTGTCGAGATCCACTAACTCGCGCCCCAGCTCTGCCGCCAGCAGACGTCCGATGTGGCTCTTTCCGCAGCCCATAAAGCCGCAGAGATACACGGAAGCGGTCATATCAGATCCTCCATATCGGAGATTATCTTGTTGATGTCCTCGGTTTTGTAGGATACGCCGTCCCATATTTCGTGAGCGGCTACCGCCTGGAGCACCAGCATAGCCATGCCGGTCATCGCCTTTGCACCCTTTTCGCGGGCAGTCTTTGCCAGCAGCGTCACCTTGGGATTATAAACCGCGTCGAATACGAACTTAACTCCGTCGAGCACCGCAGGAGTGCAGGGCATTCTGTCCACTTTCGGGAACATACCGACAGGGCACGCATTGACGAGCAGGTCGTACTGCGCCCCACCGGGGAGGTCGCACTTATCAAGAGCCGCGCCGCTTATCCAGACAACCTGTACCTTTGCGTCGGACCTGAGCGCTTTTATCTCACTGATTACTTCCTCTGCGAGAGCCGCGTCTGACTTCAGCGCTGCGATAGTCAGGTCGCCGCCCTCAAGAGCGGTTTCAATAGCCATCATTCTGCCCACGCCGCCGCAGCCGATGAGCAGTACCTTTGAATTAAGCGAAGCGCCGAGCGCTGCGATGGATTTCGTGAAGCCGATAACATCGGTGTTGTAGCCGACTTTCTCGTCCCTGCCGACCTTGATGCAGTTTACGGAGCGGTAGCGCTGCGCGCCTGCGTCCAGCCTGTCGCAGAAGTCGATGATGGATACCTTGTGTGGGATAGTTATATTGAATCCGTCCAGGGTCGCAAGGAAATCAAACTTACTGTGCAGCTCCTCCGGCGCGATGTCGTACATCTGGTAATCCACCTTTTCGCCGTCCAGCGCGAAAAGCGCGGAGTGAATCTGCGGGGAGAGGGAGTGTCCGAGGGGGTGTCCTAAAATTCCGAATTTACGCATATCTATCAACCTTTCAGAGCGGCGAGAGCCTTTTCAAGAGTTTCTGCATTTTCGATGTGCATTGCGTTAGCGCCGCGGTCGAACTTCTTTACAAGACCGGTCAGCACCTTGCCGGGGCCAAGCTCGACATAAGCTTCGATACCAGCGGACTGCATAGCGGTGACTTCCTCGACAAATCTTACCGGGGAGCAGATGTGCGCTGCCAGGTAGGACGGCATGTCGGAGAAATCGTCGAGCTTCTTTCCGTAGAGGTTGGAATAGAAGTCGCAGGAGGGAGCCTTGAACGGGAATCCCGCGATCTCGCCCTTGAACTTTTCAGCCGCGCCAGCCATGAGCTTTGTGTGGAACGCCGCGGAAACCGCGAGCTTCACAGCTCGCTTGCCCATCTCGCCGAACTTCGCAATAGCTTCGTCGATTGCCGCAGATTCGCCAGCGATGACGGTCTGCTGCGGGCTGTTGTAGTTAGCGGGAGCGCAGAAGCCGTTTACTTCCTCGCATACCTTGGCGATTGTTTCGTTGTCGCTGCCGATAATGGCAGCCATAGCGCCGCCTGTGGCTTCCGCAGCCTCAGCCATAGCCGCGGAGCGCAGCTTGATAGCCTTGAACGCGTCCTCCATGCTGAGCATTCCGGAAGCGTACATCGCAGCGTACTCGCCCAGGGAGTGACCAGCAACGGCTACGTTGTCGATGTCGTTTTCACGGGCAGCCGCAAGAGCCAACAGGGAAGTGGTGAAGATAGCCGGCTGTGAAAGGCGGGTCTGTGCGAGCTCCTCGGGGGTGGATTCTGTGATCTTCTTCATCAGGTCGAAGCCCATGATGTCAGAGCCGCACTCGAGGATCTGCTTAGCCGCAGAGGACTTCTCCGCAAGCTCCGCGCCCATACCGGGGTACTGTGAGCCCTGTCCGGAAAATAAGAAAACTGTTTTCATAATGAACCTCCAAAAAGTGATTTATAATTAATAAACGAATTTGCGCAGGAAGAGCGGCGAATCAGATATCCGCTTCCGCGTGCCGTGTAACGTGGCAGCCGATATTAACGGCGACCGGAAGCCCGGCGATATGCGTCGCGGATTTCTCAATGTTTACGTAAAGCGCGGTGACAGTTCCGCCGAATCCCTGGGAGCCTATGCCGAGCGCGTTTATGCTGTCCAGCATCTGCTGTTCAAGCTCCGCGTATACCGGGTCGGGATTGCGCTTTGACAGGTCGCGGCAGAGCGCCTTTTTCGCGAGGTATGCGGAGTACTCGAAGTCGCCGCCGATACCAACGCCGACAACTATCGGCGGACATGGATTGCTTCCCGCCAGGCTGACGCACTCCGTCACGAAGTCCACGATATCCTTTTTGGCCGCGGAGGGAGTGAACATCTTCAGCCGGGACATGTTCTCGCTGCCGAAGCCCTTGGGCGCCGCCATGATGTGTATTCTGTCCCCGGGGACGATGCGCGTGTGGATGACCGCGGGTGTGTTGTTGTTCGTGTTCTTGCGCTCCAGCGGGTCGCCGACTATCGAAAGACGAAGCTTGCCGTTGACGTAGCCCTGGGCGACTCCGGCGTTCACTGCGTCCTCAAACGCTCCGCCGGTTATGTGGACGTCCTGTCCTACCTCCGCGAATATCACTGCCATGCCCGTGTCCTGGCATATCGGCACGCCAAGCTCCGCCGCGCAGTCGATGTTGTTTACGATATCGCCGAGCACGCTGCGGCAGAGGGGGCTTTCCTCCTTTTCAGCGCTGGCGGTTATGCACTCGCGCATACCGCAGGGAAGCTTCAGATTTGCCTGCTCGCACAGCCGGGCGACGGTTTCGGTAATGGCTGATGATGGAATTTCTCGCATTCTCTGTAATTCCTTTCTGTATCTGTATGTGAGTATTTTCGCAGCCGGGAGGTTTTGCGCCGTATCCTGCCGCAAAATACACTGAAAAACAAAATAAAGTTCTGAGATAATCGGCGATTTGTATAGATTTGTTGAAAAACCTGTTGACAAATCCACTGTAATGGGGTAAAATAAATATGGTATGTCATATTCTGCCTTGATTTATCTGGCAGGATATGGACATGATTTTTAGAATGATAGACACCATGTTTATTATACTATATATCGAAAAGAAAATCAAGGAGAATTTTTAATGAGCGGAATTGAGATTTTGGGAACAGGCAGCTATGTGCCGGAATTTGTTGCGGATAACGACAAGTTCGCAGAGTTCCTCGATACTTCTGACGAATGGATAACCCCGCGCACCGGTATCAAGCAACGCCATATCCTCACCGATAAGCCCGGCTACTACATGGGCGTTGAGTCGGCGAAAAAGGCTCTCGCGGACGCCGGCGTAAAGCCCGAGGAGGTCGATCTTATCCTGGTGTCCACCTGTACGCCGGATTTCTTCTATCCCTCCACTGCATGCCTTATCCAGAAGAAGATCGGCGCCGTGAATGCTGCGGCATTCGACGTGAACAGCGCGTGCACAGGCTTCATCACCGCGACGGATATCGCGCAGAAGTACCTCGAGACCGGTCATTACAAGACGATACTTGTCGTTGCGTGCGAAAAGCTGTCCGGTCAGCTTGACTACACAGACCGTTCGATGTGCATACTGTTTGGTGACGCGTCCGGCGCCGTCGTGTACAGAAAGTCCGACAAGCCGTTCTATTCCATGCTCGGTGCGGACGGCGACGAGTTCGAGGCGCTCTACTGCAAGATAAACTACGACCCGAACTGCCCGTTCTATGAAACCAAGGAGGGCGAGGAGCCGTGGGACGCAATGTTCGACACGGACTCCAAGAAAAAGTACCTCCAGAGCGACGGACACGCAGTTTATAAGTTCGCGGTGAACGCGATGGCGAACGCGGTCAAGAACGTGGCTGCCCAGGGCGGATACGACATCAACGACCTTGACATCGTTATCCCGCACCAGGCGAACCTCCGCATAATCAAGAAGGCGACCGAGATCCTCGGCATTCCCGAGGAGAGAGTGTACACCAACATCGCGCGTATGGGCAACGTTTCCAGCGCATGCATTCCGGTGTGCCTCGACGAGATGCGCAGGCAGGGACTTGTGAAGCCGGGAATGAAGATATGCTTCGTTGGCTTCGGCGCAGGTCTGACCTACGGCGCGCTTATATTTGAGACATAATTCCAGACAAACAACTGACGAAAGGATAAAATTATGGCAGGAACAGCACTTATAACCGGCTCCAGCCGTGGAATCGGCGCAGCGATAGCAAAGCGCCTTGCAAAGGACGGCTATAACATCATCATCAACGACGTATCCCAGGAGATACTTGACACCGCGGGAAAGGAAGTAGCAGACGAGTGCCGTGCGCTCGGCGTACAGGCGGAGTGCTATGCGGCGGACGTTTCTGATTATTCCCAGTGCGACGCTATGGTGAAGTGGGCTAAGGAGAAGTTCGGCACTATCGACGTGCTGGTAAACAACGCCGGAATAACCCGCGACGGACTTATGGCACAGATGAGCGAGGAAATCTACGACCTGGTTATCCGCGTAAATCAGAAGTCCGTATTCAATATGACGAAGCTGGTCGGCAAGGTGATGATACGCCAGCGCAGCGGCAGGATAGTCAACCTGGCTTCCGTCGCAGGACTTTACGGCAACCCCGGTCAGATGAACTATTCCGCTTCCAAGGGTGCGATAATCGCGATGACAAAGACCACCGCCAAGGAGCTTGGCAGCCGTGGAATCACATGTAACGCAGTCGCTCCCGGATTTATCCAGACTCCCATGACCGACAAGCTCACCGAGGAGCAGCGCGCAGCAATGCTGGCTCAGATTGCAATGAAGCGCTACGGTCAGCCCGAGGAGATCGCAGGCGTGGTTTCTTTCCTGTGCAGCCCGGATTCTTCCTATGTAACAGGTCAGATAATCGAGATAAGCGGCGGACTTAGCATGTAATTGATTGAAAATCCACCCATACAAATAGGATAAAATACAAAAACAGAAAATTAGTTGGAGGAACAACGCTTAATGGATAGACGAGTGGTAATAACCGGACTGGGAGCAGTCACCCCCTGCGGAAATTCCCCAGAGGAACTCTGGAACAGCCTTATGGCGGGTAAGCATGGCTTTGAGCTGGCGCCCTGGTTCCCGGACCAGGAGCCGGATAATCTTTCCGTAGTCGCAAGAGTAAAGAATTTCGATCCGTCGGAGTATTTCGATAAGAAGGAGCTGCGCCGCAACGACGTTATCGTTCAGTACGCAGTATACTGCGCAATGCAGGCTCTCAAGGACGCTGGCACCGACCTCAAGGATATCGACCCCTACCGTGTCGGCGTAGTGATCGGCAGCGGAATCGGCGGTATCTACACCACCGAGGAGGAAATGCAGAACTACCATAACAAGGGTAACAAGCGCGTCGGCGTATTTACCATCACAAAGATGATAGGCAACATGGCTGCCGGCGAGGTAGCTATACGCACTGGCTTCAAGGGCAGCAACTTCTGCG
>Ga0129310_1001219_pt1 | contig 23648 bp, 25 predicted proteins | sample Go1ome_2_FD_94433 | JGI IMG/M metagenome (GOLD analysis project Ga0129310, IMG submission 94433) | Western lowland gorrila individual fecal microbial communities from Wisconsin, USA - Go1022A metagenome | ecosystem: Host-associated > Mammals > Digestive system > Large intestine > Fecal | place...
ATGAAAGGTTATTAATTTTAATATTTTAATCACGATATTCAACAACAATCTTAGAGGTTTACACAGAATAATTTACACTCTCTTCAAGAATCCATATCTTCTTTTACGTGAGTTCGCTTATTATTAGGAACATTAGTGTCTGCTGCGTGCGAGTCGTAATGCGAATGTGCCTGCTGCAACATGACACCACCCAAAAGGCGGTTTCATACACTCCTGACATGCGCGTCCGTCATCACTTACGCTGTGCAAGGGTATTAGTTATTGAAAAGAGCTGTTGACAAATATCTGTCACCAGAATCCGGAAGTAATGCTACGATAGTCTTTCCTTTGTTCTCTGGTCTTGCGGCAAGAATTGTTGCAGCCTTCAACGCCGCTCCTGATGAGATACCAACTAAGATACCTTCGCTGACCGCAAACTTTCTGCCTTCCTCAAATGCATCATCATTTTCAATCGGAAGAATCTCATCATATACTTTTGTATTCAGAACCTCCGGTACAAAACCGGCACCAATACCCTGAATCTTATGAGGACCTGCTGTACCTTTTGATAATACCGGGCTGCTTGCAGGCTCAACTGCTACAATCTTCACATCAGGATTCTTAGACTTCAGATATTCTCCCACACCGGTAACGGTTCCTCCGGTACCAACACCTGCGATAAAAATATCCACTTTACCATCTGTCTGCTCCCAGATCTCCGGTCCTGTTGTCTCTCTATGAACCTTAGGATTGGCAGGATTCACGAACTGACCAAGAATTACAGACCCTGGAATGGATTCTTTTAATTCATCGGCCTTAGCAATGGCACCCTTCATTCCTTTTGCACCCTCTGTCAAGACAAGCTCTGCACCATACGCCTTTAATAAGTTACGTCTCTCAATACTCATGGTATCCGGCAATGTAAGAACTGCCTTATATCCTTTAGCTGCAGCAACAGCCGCAAGACCAATTCCGGTATTACCGGAAGTAGGCTCAATAATAGTTGCCCCCGGCTTCAATAATCCCTTCTCCTCTGCATCCTCGATCATTGCAAGTGCAATACGATCCTTAACAGATCCCGCCGGATTCAAATACTCTAACTTTGCAAGAATCGTAGCATCCGTTACGCCTGCTTTCTTAGAATAATTATTTAACTTTAAGATCGGTGTTCCTCCAATTAATTCTGCTGCACTTTCTTTAATCTGACTCATATTATCGTCCTCCTAAACTTATATTTTCCTTAATTCATATCTTCTTACTAGGAATTGTATGATTAGATTATAATCACTCCTTATTTATTTGTCAACACCCTTTTTCATATTTTTTTGAAAACGATTACAATGTTATGGACAAACTTTCCTATAAAATAAAAAACTTCTACAACCTCTAAGGATCCTTACCTTATCTATTGCAGAAGTTTTCTAAAACTATCCTATATTCTATTGTTTAACTATTATACATACCTTTTATTATACGCTAATACCGATTCCATACGCACCGGGACCTGTATGAGCACACACGCTTAACGATAACGGACTATAGAATACCTCTGCACCCGGAAATGCATCCGCAATCTCTGCCATCCATTTCTCTTTCTCTTCCTCTGTTAATCCTGCTCCTGCAGCTCCAATAATCTTCTTATTCTCAAAGTCAGGAAAACGGCTCTCGACATCTTTGGCAATTGCTGTAAGCATTACCTTCTTGGCTTTCTTCATTCCTTTTGCCTTTGCAAATGCATCCAGTTTCTCACCCTGAATCGTGAGCACCGGCTTGATATTCAACACCGCCGCAACTGTAGCTCCCGCTGCCGTCACTCTTCCACTCTTCTTCAAATATTCCAACGTATTAACCGCAAGATAGATACTAGAGTCAAATGCCTGCTTTTCCAAAATCTCCTGAATCTCTCGTCCTGTCTTTCCCTCTTCTTTTAACTGAACTGCTGTCTTCACAGCAAGTACCATTGTAACAGAGATTCTATGATTATCTACCACAAATACTTTATCTTCATAATCCAGGGCCAGTCCCTTTGCAGATGCACAAGAACTACTTAATCCACTTGACATTGGAATATACACCACTTCATCATATCCGTCAGCAAAGATCTGATCCCACATGTCCATTACATCACCGGGAGATGGTTGTGATGTCGTAACATCTTTTCCTTCTTCCAAACTTGTAAAGAATTCTTCCGCTGTCAGATTCTCCCCTTCAAAATACACATTACCATCAATGATTACCGGCATTGGTAACAGATATACCCCTAACTCTTGTGCTTGTGCATTCGATAACCCCGTATTACTATCTGTCATAATTGCTGTCTTCATACATCATTCCCTTTTCTAGACCAATTACTGTAACTAACACATACTACAACAAATCATTATATCATTACCTAGCACTATTTTGCAATATTCAATTCTTCATTTCTCCGAAGAATCTCCTAATATGCTTTTATCTTTACCTGCTTGCTTAAACCCTTTTTACGGAAAAGTTTCCGATATACGGATACTTTATTCTTCGGAACTTTTATCACTGTTCCTTTCTTAATACCTTTGAATGCACTACTCGATACTGTTCGTGCATTCAATTCACTTGATCGAATTATTATGATCTTAACCTTTTTACAACCTTTAAAAGCATTTTTTCCGATGTATTTAATATTCTTTCCAATTTTAATCTTCGTTACATTTTTATTATTCTTAAATGCATTGTTCGATATCTGTGTAACCTTATAGATTTCCCCATTGGTCATTATGGTATCAGGAATCGTAACCGTTGTTTCTCCCAGATCTGTCAGCGTTTCAAAGCAAACCTCTTTTTTCTTTGTATCTACCAACGTATAAATGCCAGATTGCTTATTATCTTCTAGGACCTCTCCCTTGTCCGGTAATGAAACAGACGTCTCCTTAGTCTTCGCAGGCGTCTCCGGTTTCTTATTCTCTTCCCGGTTCGTTGTGGTTTCTGTTGTTATTTCCGTTGTGGTTTCTGCTGTGGTTTCTGCTGTGGTTTCTGTTGTGGTCTCTGTTGTTGTCCCCACTTCTGAATCTGATATACTTTCTTTCTTAGGAATTACCTCTGTTTTTTCCGCACCACATTTGACACATGTATACGTCTTCTCACCTTCTGTAATCCTGTCCGGTTCTCTCGTAATCTGACCTTCATTCCATATATGATCTGTCTTAGGAATATCCGCTATATCTTTCGTATTTGTATATGTCTTACCATCAAATATATACCTTGCTGTATAAGCTGTAATTCCCCTTTCCTTGCAGGTTGCCGCTTTCTTCACAGCGGAGGTTATAATACAATTCCCCTTTTCTGTATGTGTCGCATCATGTTGACAGATAAGCGTTATATTACATGCATTTCCATCCTCTGTCCATTCAAAATCTGCTTTATATTCATGCCCTAAAGCCTTCCCATATTCAAATGTTTCATCTGACAGCATGTGACATGCAGCACAATACTTCTTATACACAGCAGGCACGGTACACGTTGCTGCTGACTGCAATTGACCTGCTAATTGTGCATTAATATCCGATACTAATTTATGCTTTCCTGTCTCGACGCACTCAAAGATCCATTTGGCATATAGGTTATAATCCCGATCCTTGGAACAATCAATTGCCTCTAATGCTGTACCATCTTCAAAATCCGGACTGGTATACCATCCCTTAAATATATATCCCTCTTTCGCAGGTGTCTCTAATATTATCTGCTTTCCGGTATCTGTGACAAAACAAGACGGATTCCGTGATGAATTCATTCCACCATTTAAATGATACGTAATACTATGAAATATCGCCTTTCTGACATCACTATCCTTATAAGTGTCTTTGACAGCAATTGCTTTCACCCCTCCACTCTCTGGCAAAGAAAATGGTTCTGTATAAAGTAAAGAACGTGTGTATGAACTGGATGGTTCCGTTCCATCTATTGTATAGTAAATTGTCGCACCGGAAGTATCCGTGGAAAGTGTCACTTTATCTCCAAGGCTAATCTGCGGCGTAGAAACCTGCTCACTTGGTTTTGAGATCGTACCTGCTGTCCATCCGGACCGAATCTTTGTAGAATCCTGTGTACATAAAGGCAAATAACCATTCCACATCATCTCCGCAGTATGGGATCTATAATTAGCGTCCGTTGGTGATATGTATGTATTTGTACTCTTCAAAAAATATCCGTAATAAATTCCCGAACTCTGATCTCCCCAAGTTGTATCTATCTGATACCATGAATCATATACCCGTACCATATTCCATGCATGATTGGAACTGGTAACGCCGATGCAATCAATCCCGGCATCATTGCATAATAATTCAGCTGCCATTGTATAACCGGCACATACCGTCGTTCCCAATACAAACGTACTATATGCACTCTGGGTGTATTCTGTCTGCTCATTTGCATGACTGTTATTAACAGAATCATAGTTATATGTCGTCTTGTTACAGATCGTATCGTAGATGGATTTCACAATAGCGTATTCATCGGATTCCGAATACGTAATCTCTTCTTTATATTTCTCTATTCCTGCTTCAAACCGATCTACTGCCCGTTTTCTTTCACTCCCCTTTTGCATATTGCTATACATATTCCATTTCACATACACCTTTCCGGTTGCATCTGTCCCATAAGAATATCCATTCGCAAGAAAGAAATATTGCGGATTGGAATATTTATATATAGATATAAAATCTGCAAGATCTTTACTTGACTCAAATGCAGAACTTGCCACAGATCCGATCTGACCACTATAATCTGTTTGTGTTGTCAACGCTTTGAGACACAAGGCATCCATAGCCTCCCATACTATTTTCTTCTCATCACTCAACTGATTATATACATAATTGTTCGCATATTTATCCCATGCATTGTTATAAACAGCTGAATCTTTTATCTGACAGGCTACCGCCTTTTCAATATTCAGGCCCTCTAAATCATCATTCTGCGATTCCACCTTCTTCTGAATCTCGTCACAATCATAATCTACTTCCCAATCATCAACATTTTCTTCTGTCCCCTGAACCGGTATGATGTCCCCGGTAGCAAATACCATATTCCCATCATTGATTGTCCGTATAGCACTAACATCCACGCTCTTTGCCGCAACCGGCACACACCACAGTACCATACTGGCTAACACAATACACAATCCACATATCCGCCTTTTCATCGTTCCTGCCTCCTATATTCACCAACTACAACCGCATCTTAACGCTTTCAAAAACATATCCCTGTTACTTAGATTATAAATATTACAACAATGCCTTATCTTTATATCGTGCCAACTCATCAATATATTTCCGACCTAACGGACTGATCACAGACCCTTTTCGTACCAGATAACCAATCGTCATGACCTCATCCGAATCCAGCTTCACCGCACAATAATCCGACCCATTCAGATCCTCGCATATGATACCGGAGCATAATGTATATCCATTCAGCCCCACCATAAGATTCAATAATGTCGCGCGATCATTTCCACGGATCAACTGCTTATAATCATATGTGCTCAATACCTCTTCCGCAAAATAGAATGAATTATTATTCCCCTGATCAAATGCCAGACACGGATATTCCTCTAACTCCTCTAGCGAGATCAATTCTTTTTCTGCGAGAGGATGCCCCTTCCACAAATACACATATATATGACAATCCAATAACGGATGAAACTCCAGTCCATTTTCATGAAACAGTTTCTCTAAGACCTTGCGGTTAAATGCATTCACATACAAAATGCCGATCTCACTCTTGACATTCCGTACATCTTCAATCACCTCGAATGTTCTCGTCTCCCGCACTGCAAATTCATATTCGTCCATACCAAATTGTTTGACCATCTCTACAAATGCATTCACTGCAAATGCATAATGCTGCATTGATACACTGAACTTCTTCTTTGTCTGCTGTTTTGATATATACTTATTCTCCATCAATTCATACTGTTCTACAACCTGTCTGGCATAGCCGATAAACTCTTCACCATCCGGAGTCAGTGAAATACCCCTGTTTGTCCGGCGAAACAACTCAATCCCTGTCTCTTCCTCTAGTTCCTTCACTGCCGCAGACAGACTCGGCTGAGATATAAATAATGTTCTGGCCGCTTCACTCATGGAGTTGGCATTTGCTACTGTTATGGCATATCTTAACTGTGTTAAAGTCATATCATTCCCTTTCTATGCAGAGCAAAGAATTATTTGCACATCTTTCACGAAGTCTTTTGCTTTGCAGGATAATCCTCCCTACATAATTAAAAGACCTGCGATCACACTATCTCTAGTGTATCATAGGTCTTATTAAATGACAAAATAATTCTTCACAAAACTTTTAAGTTTTCCCGGTTCGCTTCATACATCGATATGCATATCCTTATGAAACACTCCGCCACTCACCCAGCTCTAATCCCTTGTGCTCTGAGCGCTGTTCCCTATGCCAGATCATCTGTTCAATCTTATTACCGATTCCCTGTGCAAACCGCCGGTGTCCCTCTTCATTCATATGTTCCCGATCTGTATCACTTGGCTGTGCATAATCCGATGCCGCTATGTACTGCACACATCTTCTACCTGCTACCGTACGATATGCTGCCGGTAACTGTCTGGATACTTCAACCGAACGTGCATTGAATTCCGGATCATATCCTTCTTCCCATACCCCATCTCCTAGTGCAATCGGAGACGCAACCAATACTTCAATATTCGGATCATATTCCTGCACCATCTGCACTAAAGCTTCCACACCACTTGCAATCTGCTCCGCACCAGCACCATAATAGGTCTTGCAATCATTCGTTCCCAACATAATCACTACAATGTCGAGTGGGCTATGTGCCTCTAAAAGAATTGGCAGCCAGTCAATTCCTTTTCGACCTTTTCTTACCGCATCTTCAAATATAGAAGTTCTTCCACACAATCCTTCCTCAACCACACGGTATCCTAACTTCCGCACACGCCGATCCAGCAAACTGGTCCAGCGCACCCCCCATTCATATCGTCCGTTCACTCCCGGAATTAATCCATATGTATTTGAATCGCCAAAGCACAATATATTTTTCATATCCCTTCCTCATTTCATACCATTCTAGTATGATTACTATACAATAGATTATTTCCTTTGTCAATATGCAATTTTTCTTATACAATGTAGCACTCTTCCATATGCACACCCCTTAGAAGTAGAATTGGAGTAATACTTCTATATTATTTTAAGACTGTGTGCCTTGGGAGCATCTCACGATATACCGCCCCCCAAAAGTTAGAACAAAAAATCTAACGATGGGGGGCGGTACATAAATCACAATACAACAACCGTTTCATTTAACCTCAAAAATTCGGCGATAAATTTCAAGCAGATTTTCCATCAACCGTTAATATTGTCACACCGTCTCTCTGTTTAAACTGCTCCAAATCAAATAACGATAACTTAATCGTCTTGGTCTTAATATCTCTTTGTCCGCTTTTTTCCATGTACTTTACCTTAATTTTCTTCTCTGCCATAACATATTCCTCCTTAATATATGTACCGATTCTTGTCAATACATTTGTTTACACCCATGGGAGAAATGTTTCGAAACATTGTTTATGATCATGTTATTGATCGTCACTTGGGAGAGCCTATCACATTAGCAGATCTTGCTTCTCATGTACACCGTAATTCCGGATACATTTCAACATTATTTAAAAAAGAAATGAAAATAAATTTTTCAGACTATATTAAGAAACAACGGATTGGTGTAGCTAAACATATGCTTATCTACACTAACCGCGAATATGCAGAAATCGGAAATATTCTGGGCTTTTCATCCCAAAGCTATTTTATAAAAATATTTCATCAGGAAACAGGATTTACCCCAAAGGATTATCGCAAACATTTTTATATGCAAGATACGCTTTCTCACTAAGCCACATGTACAACCATGAATCATTTTACCTAATTACGTTGTTCTTGCTGAACAGCAATTTTCATAAGTTTCTGATTAATTCGAGTTGTCACATCAATATAATATAATTTATCAGATGTAGACAATTCATTCTGATCAATCGAATTCATTTTATCCATAGTCTCCGCATACTTACTCAAATAACTTAAATAATCTGACATCATTGCCATCATATCATTTGAATTAGCATTTGCATATTTATTCATGAATTCAATATATTCATCAAAGAATTCTTCATATGCATCCATCATTTCTTTAAATTTTGGCGTTACATTCATTTCTTCCGATTCTTCTTCAGTTATTTCTGTTGAATTGTCATCCTCTGTCATTTCCGTCGTCTCTTGCTGTGTCTCTAACTCCGAATTACATTGCGTTGTTTGTTCCATTGTTGTCTCAATCACAGTAACCGTTTCCGTTGTCTCATCTGATTCTGTTTTCTGTATCATTCCACAACCGGTTAAACAAACTACCGCACAACTGACCAATGCCATATTCATTATACTTTTCCTATACATTTTTTCTCCCTTCAATTCAATTTGTTTTTTATCTGTTGCACAACTTCCTCCGCTAACGCATCAATAAAGGAATCCATTGCCTTTCTCAAATGACGTGATTTGACTTGCTTTTTTACCATATCTTCAACATCATCATTGATTAATTGATCTACCGTCAAGTCAAAAGTTTCCGCCATTTTATCAAGAATGTTTGCTTCCGGAACGGATTCTCCATGTTCCCATTTAGATACTGTTTGTCGAACAACACCAAATTCATTTGCAAATTCTTCCTGTGAAATCCCATATACAGCACGTAAATTTCTTATATTTTGACTCAACATATTCTTCTTCCTCTCTTTTTTACACAATATCATTTTCCTTGCTCACTCCACAAGCAACAAATAATAACATGCGTGTTAAAGCATTACCGTCTAACTGATATGAATTATTTCTTGATTTGAATAGAATCTTCCGCAATAATCAAATCATGATCAGTTTTACATGCTAACGCAGCCAGCAACAAAGTACCTATCCAGTTTACAGCCTCTGTATATAACTTTTGTTTTGTTTCTACGCACATATCATTTTTTAGGACGGTGTGCTTTTGTTCGTCCTCTCTCGCTTGTAACATACTATAATCAACCATAATAAAACCTCCTTAACTTTTAACAACGTTGTTATCATTAACAACCTTAACATTATTTTGTTAAGCCGTCAGCGGCAGAAATGACAAACTTTAAGACACGAAAAAAGCCGGCACAATGCCGGCTTTTCACTCCCTATTATTCTTTTCTCAAATAACATATATAATTATATAATGCTATATAACATCCTATATATGTTCTTTGATCAAATGACTTTTCTATCATCTCATATAATAATCTATATTTATTTAACTCAATACAACGAAACAATGGATAGTAATAACCATACCCAGCATATACATTTAGCCATTCCGATTGATATGCCATATACCACAATTTCATTGCCAGATCCTCAAGATGTACTCCCATGCTATTTCGCTCTGTTTCCACCTGCGTAATCCCTAATACTCTGCCTAATCTGCAATTCGTACGCATTCTGCCTTCTTGAACATATCTGATCAACAACGGTTCATTTTTAAAATCAATATATGTTTTTATAAGAATTGCTATATCCGCTTTCAATATACTTATATGTTCTGATCCTTTTTCCTCTATAAAAAACCCCTCTTCAATCCCATTTTCCTGCATAAATTGTAACGCATATAGAATCATATTCTTTAAAAACCGCACTGCATTAGTTGTTTCTAAACGATCCGTCCGTTTTGTCTTCTCCTGCATACAAAAATATACAAGATCCTGATTTTTCAAAAATGAACTAACTTCGTTTTGTTCTGTATATTCTTCATGTTGTAACCAACTTATTAATATATTGACACTTTCACTTTTCCATTGTTCCGGCATCTCTATATTCAATTCTTCCACTAAAAATATCTGTTTATTTTCTATAAACAGATTATTCAACATATCCTTTACATATGCTCTTTTCTGTAACGCATATAATAAGTACAATACCTGCATTATTACTGGTGATGTATCCATTTTATTAAATACAGATTGCGATTTTGTATCATCAATTTGCTCATAGAAATCCTTTATCGTGTGAAATGCTTTGTTGTTCTGGTCGATACTATTTCCTTGATTAATATATTCTCCTAATAGATCTATTAATTGATTTTCCATATGTATTAAAGGCAAAATGTTATCCAAATACATTTGAAATATATTCTTATTTGTAAAAAAAATCCTCTCTATAATATAAATATATTTTCCATTTGCTGACCCTTTAATTGGCGTATGTGCTGAACTAAGATTTCTTTCAGATAAATGTTTAAATAAATTCTCTCCAGCAAAAACCACATAATCTAACATATAAAATAAATATAACAATTTCAGGTAATCTTTATATTCCTCCGTTTTCTCCCTCGGTTCTCTAACCCCTAACTTTCTTAGTTTACCTGCTATAGATGTTCTATCATCTGTCGCCCGATATAATATGTCCCGTATATCTTTAGGTGTTCTTCCTACATGTATTTCTTTTACACTTATATCTTCTATACTAATTATATCTGTGTCAGATCCATCAATAGCTAATATAATTGGAGTATTTTCATCCTGTAAGTCTAACATTATACGTAACTTAGTATCAATTTCTTTACTAAGTTCTGTTAAATTTGCATCTTTATCTTCTATTTCTTTTTCCAATTCATACTTTGATTCTAATGCTTTTTTCCAAAATAACATTTATACAATTCCTCTGCCATACTTTTTACCTATCAAAAAAGCCTGATGAATCATCAGGCTTTTGATTATATCTGTGATAATAATTTATTTAATTTCTTATCAAATGTTTTAATCTCATATTGTCTAACGCTATGGTACGTATAAAGTACACAATCAACAAAATCCAGATTACATTCGGCATATGTCTGAATTGCCTTCTCAAGAACTTCTCTGTCTTCTACTCTAACTTCCTCCAGAAATTCTAACAAGCAATTACACACTTCTCTTTTCTCAACTTTATATACTCCTTTTAAAACATAGATAACTTCAGCAATGACTTCGATTGTTACCCACACCTCTTGGTTCTTAATAAGCATTTCTGCTTCTGATGCCATCTCCTCATTATCGTTCAACAAATACCTTAAAATAACATTTGCATCAATTATTATCATATTCATCTACCACCGCCTGTTCCCAAGCACCTTCTTCTTCATTCTGCAATGTCGCGTCAGCATATTTTCTTAAAGATCCTCTTACTGATGCTTTCTTTTTCTCTGGTTTTTCTTCAAGAAATTCATCCAATACTGTAATAATAAGTTTTTGATTTTTCTTTGCATTTATATGTTCCAATGTACGAACTGCGTTTCCGTCATAATATCCCTGTAAAGCAACCATTATATAACACCTTCTTTCTCAAATATTATATAACTATATTATATCCACAATTCAGTGCTATCGCAACTTATATTTGCATCGTTATTTCGAGTTTGTCTCTCATTTTCCACTTCGACAAGATCAACACCTTGCAAGAAACGGATCAATCCTCTTCAAATAATCCTCACTCTACCGGATGATAGTTCACCAAGCCTAGTACCTGCTTTGCCTTAAGCCAGACCTGCAATAATAAGCAAAACAGAATACAACATGTATCCCACTCCAAGCGTTCCGATAATCTTAACTCCACATTTCTTCAAAGTCAGTAAGACAAGTGCCGAAACGACCGGATTTAAAAGTATACACAACTTCGGAACTGCAAGTGCTCCTGTCGCAATTGCAATGGCTACGATAATCGTTGAACCAAGCCAAAGTGATAAACCGCCAACAATCATCGGTCCCATGACAACCGGATCAATCGACTTCATAACCTCTGAGCTTTCATCATCTGACATCTTCTTATGCAGCTTCTGATAGATAAGCGGCTTCATACAATAAATGACATGACACGAAAATCCGGCATAGCATCCAAGAAATGTATTAATTCTTAATGCAAGTGCTAATGTTCCATTCTCCTTTGCGATCAGATCCGCAAGCAGCCACATCACAATATAAGCAGCCGGCTGTCCGATAAATGAAAGCCAGGATGATACAACAAACCGTTTCGAAGGTACATCCGCCCACCAGGAACTGACTCCTCCCCTTGCAATCACCTCATCCTTATCCGGCTTTCCCGGTTTCACAAGCGGCACATCTGCCAAAGCTGCCACAAAATTACCTATTATTCCAATTATACCAAATGCAACATATGTATTCATATGATTCTCCTCCTGCCATCATTTAGTTAGTTGTCACTAACTGTTATTCTAGCACACTCATAACTACAATGCAACCATGCATATATCTGCATCTACCCCTCTTGCCGTTTTTCAGTAATTGCCTTTCTTAATTGATGTGCTGCCGAACTGACCGGGTGCGTGCTATCATATACTAAACATATATTCCTTGATGGTATCTTCTCTTTCAAAGAGATTTCCACAATTTCCTTCCTATCTATGGATTCCTGCGCCATGGATTCCGGTAGAAATGCCAGCCCTAACTCACATTTTACCAATGGTAGGATCTGATCCGTCGTAGCCGCTTCGGTATCCGGTTCTAATTCTAACCCATGTGTTAAGAACAAATCTTTATAGAACTTATACGTCATAGTCTCTCTTCCTAAACATATTAATGGATAATTCTTTATCTCTTTCAACGATAATTCCTGACTTGCAAGTGCCGTAAAAGTCGTTCCACCAACCAATTTTTCCTGAAATGACTGTAACTGGATCATCTTAAGCGGTTCCTCTGCATATACCGGTGTTGATACAACTGCAAAATCCACGGTTCCATTCTTTACCGCCTCAATCGCCTCTGGCGTGGAGTGATTATAGATCTTAAGACGTATGCCCGGATGTACCATATGAAACGATTTTAACCTGTTTAACAAAAATATATTAAGTGCCGTCTCACTTGCCCCGATCGAAATGCTTCCATGGGAGAGGCTTGTACTGTCTGTAATCTCCTCTTCTGCTGCAAGTATCTGCGTCACCGCCGCAGAGACCCGAATATAGAGTTTCTCTCCTTCCGGAGTTAACTGTACTCCACGATTATTTCTTATCAATAATGTCGTCCCCATCTGTTGCTCTAAGCAATTCATTGCTCTCGTCACATTCGGCTGGCTGCTTCCTAATGCATGTGCCGCCTTTGTAAAATTCCGATATTTTGCAACATAATAGAAAATTTTATAATATTCAAAATTAACATCCATAAACAGTCCTTCCAGCATATCAAATGCTTATAACAATTATATCAATTATGATTTTTACTTATCGCTAACTCAATAGTATAATCGAATCGAAACGGAAATACAAGAAGGAGCTGAGTATTATGAGAGACACACCTATTTTCCCACGAGAAGAAAAAGCCGAAGTTTTATTCCAAAAGATTTTAAATGATCCGTGGGCATGCAACAAACTGTTTCATACATTCTATGATTATCTGTTTTGTAATGATGATTCTGACACCAGTCTTTCACCGAATGAATTTGCACAGGCATTATTTGATTGCTATACAAACAAGGATTTATCCGCTTTTTTGATGGCAATCACCCAAAACACCTTATTTGACCTGCTTAGAAATGCTTTTCTAATTCCATACCGTTTCAATGCAGATGGCACCCGGAACCCTCTTATTATGACTGATCATAATGGAATTCTTTTACCCGATTATAAAAATCTAGCACACGATAAAGATTATCAACATTTTTATAGCATCTATAAAAATCTGATTAATAAGAAAAACATCTTCTTCGCCAAAGCATATCGATACAGCCATACATATGGCGAAGATTCTTCAACCGTCGAACAACGAATTCTCGAAGAAAGCACTGGTATCCTGCTTATACGCGAGCTTCCAGATACGGTCAAGCTAAAAGAAACCGAAGCCGAAGCTTATAGTGCAGTATGGGATTTAATGCTAGAACTTGAGAAAAATCTTCCTACCTCATATATATTCTATGGTCAGGATTCTTTTGTGGAGGATAACAAACGGTTTGATGAACTTGGTATTTTCTTACCAAATTCTATCTTTTTACACAACTTAGAACATCATGTGGAGAAGGCGGAGGCGATTATCTATGCCAAAAACTAATTATGTTGATATCATGGAAAAGAACCACATGGAAATCCCTTGGCATGACTATACCAATGCCGACAGCAATGCACTGATTGCCGAAGCCGATCTGATTGAGAAAGCTTCCGTTATCGGTCGTGTTGGATTGATCATGTTGTCCTGTGGAACAGGAGCCTGGCGCGTCCGTACTTCCATGAACAAGTTATCAAAGGAGCTTGGCGTCACATGCACAGTCGACGTCGGACTCATGTCAATTGAATTCAACTGCTTTGACGGTAATGACTGTGTTTCCCAATCCCTAAGCATTGCAAATACTGGTGTAAACACTTCAAAACTGTATCGCATGGAACAATTTGTTGATCATTTTCCAAATGAAGAGGCACATCTGACTGGAGAAATGATCCATAAACGCCTAGATGAGATCGAGCAGATTCACACACTGTATTCGCCCGTCAAATTAGGACTTGCCGCAGCACTTGCATGTTGTGCATTTACATTTCTTCTCGGTGGTGGACCGATTGAAATGCTGTTTTCATTCATTGCCGCTGGCATCGGCAACCTGATCCGAACAAAACTGATCAAACATCATTTTACTTTGTACTTGAACATCGCTGCATCCATATCTGCAGCCTGCCTGATATACGCGGTGTTATTAAAGTTTGCGATCGTGCTATTTCATATCCCTGCGGTTCACGAAGCGGGCTATATATGTTCCATGCTCTTTATCATACCTGGATTTCCATTTATTACAAGTGGAATCGACTTAGCTAAATTAGATCTTCGTTCTGGGCTTGAGCGGCTTACCTATTCCATCATCATTGTATTAGTCGCCACCATCTTTGCTTGGATCATGGCGTTACTATTACATCTGCAGCCGCAGGATTTTACGGAACTGAACCTTAGCAATATAACACATCTCATTCTAAGACTAATCGCTAGTTTCTGTGGTGTATTTGGCTTCTCCATCATGTTCAACAGCTCCATTCCTATGGCTGCTACTGCTGCACTGATCGGATCTATTGCTAATACATTACGACTGGAACTTATTGATTTTACAGGAATGCCTGCTGCTGTTGCCGCATTTATTGGTGCAGCTGCCGCCGGACTTCTTGCTTCCGCAATCAAACAATATAACGGATATCCGCGTATTTCATTAACAGTTCCGTCCATTGTTATTATGGTTCCCGGACTTTACTTATACCGTGCAATATACAACTTTGGCATAATGTCCCTGACCGATGCTGTATCATGGTTTACATCTGCTATTTTAATCATTACAGCTCTCCCACTCGGACTTATCTTTGCCAGAATTCTTACGGATCGAACCTTCCGTTACTGCACGTAATGCTTACTAAAATATTTTTACTTATAAGGAGGATATTATATTATGCTAACATCTGTAACTGGTATCAATTGGGGCGACGAGGGAAAAGGACGTGTCATTGACCTACTTGCCGAACAGGCTGATATTGTTGTCCGCTATCAAGGCGGTAACAACGCAGGACATACGGTTGTGACCAATCAGGGAAAGTTCATTCTGAATCTTCTCCCTTCCGGAATTCTACACGAAAACGTTGTATGTGTACTTGGAGATGGCATGGTCATTGACTTAGAGCATCTGACAAATGAGATATCCCAGATAGAAAAACGGGGTATCTCCGTAAATTCCGATCATTTAAAACTATCAAAAAAAGCTACAATTTCTATGCCATGGCATAGAATTCAGGATGAACTAGAAGAAGACCGACTTGCAAAAACCGGTTCCGCATTTGGTTCTACCAAAAGGGGAATCGCCTATGTCTACAGTGACAAATATCGTAAGAAAACACTTCGTCTTGGGGATCTGCTTCATTTAGATGACGAAACGATACAGGCACGGCTAAAGACCATTCTCGAATCAAAGAACTTAGAGCTTGCCGGCTGCTATCACCAGGAACCAATGTCTTACCCTGCACTTCTTTCCTGGTGTCAGGAACAGGCGGCCAAATTCAACCCATATATATGCGATACCGGGTCTTATATAGACCATGCACTTTCCGAAGGTGAAAACGTTATTTTAGAGGCTCAACTTGGTGCCTTAAGAGACATTGACTATGGTATATTTCCATATACTTCCAGTTCCTCCACAATCTCAGCTTACGGACCAATTGGTGCTGGCATCCCCGGCAGACATGCTGATCATGTAGTGGGTGTTCTGAAAGCTTATTCCACCTGTGTTGGAGCTGGGCCTTTTGTGGCAGAGCATGCAGTCTCCGAAACATGGCAGCAGGATCTCCGTGTTGCAGGAGGTGAATTTGGTGCTGCAACAGGACGTCCTCGCCGAGTGGGACCTTTTGATGCTGTCGCAAGCCGATATGGTCTGAAGTGCCAGGGTGCCGACAAGATTGCACTTACCAAATTAGATGTGTTAAGTTCCATGAAAGAGATTCCAATCATCACCGGATATAAGAATACAAGTGGTTCCTTAGTTGAATTTGACCCAACCGATAACTTAGATCATTGTACCCCTATTGTATATACCCTTCCCGGCTGGCAGGAAGATATCTCAAAATGCAGAACATATAGAGATCTTCCTGTAAATGCCCGAAACTATATTCAAACAATCGAGGAAATGCTGCATGCAGAGATTAACTTTGTTTCCGTCGGTGCAAAGCGTGACGAATACTTACTTAAAGGAGAATGGCTATGAGACATTTAATCACCCCTATGGACTTAACCGTAGAAGAAACCCTAGACATCTTAGACCTTGCGGAACGCATCCGTTCCAACCCTGCATTGTATCGCCATGTTGCCGATGGCAGGCAGCTTGCTACCCTTTTTTATGAGCCAAGCACCAGAACACGCTTGTCATTTGAGTCTGCCATGCTAAGCCTCGGTGGGCAAACACTTGGATTTTCCAGTGCTGACCAATCAAGCGCAACTAAAGGCGAAACCGTAGCCGATACCACCCGTGTGATAAGCTGTTATGCAGATATTATAGCAATGCGGCACCCCAAAGAAGGGGCACCTCTTCGTGCATCCATGTATTCCAAGATTCCGGTTATAAATGCCGGAGACGGCGGACATGCACATCCAACCCAGACAATGATCGATCTGATGACCATCCGGCAACGCAAGGGAAAATTAGACCATTTAACGATCGGATTCTGTGGTGACCTCAAATTTGGACGAACCGTTCATTCTTTGGTAAGCAGTCTGGTGCGTTTTCCAGAAAACCAGTTCTATTTTATATCCCCGGAAGAACTATGCATCCCGGACTATATGAAAACAGATGTTTTAGATCCCACCCATTCTATATATAAAGAGGTATTTAGCTTAGAAAATACTTTGCCACAATTAGATGTCCTATATATGACAAGAGTACAGAAAGAACGATTCTTCAACGAAGAGGAATACATCCGGTTAAAAGATATCTATGTCCTCAATGTAGAAAAACTGCAACAGGCTAAAGAAGATATGCCGGTCCTTCATCCTCTTCCAAGAGTCGATGAAATCTCTCTTGATGTGGATGATGATCCAAGAGCTGCTTATTTCGATCAGGTTCAGAACGGAAAATACATACGAATGGCTCTCATCATGTGCCTGTTAGGCATCCCTGATCCTGCCACCGGGAAGACGATTCTGAATATCGATTGTTAATAGTATAACCAGCATAAAGCAAAATGGAGTCGACATGTCTGCCGACTCTATTTATTTAATTAAGCTAATTATAATTTTTGTGGATAATTCTCAAGCTGATGGAAAATACCTACCACATTTACTATATTTCCTTCAATACCAAACACTATCATATAGTCCATCTGCAGCACAACCGCCTCATGATATCCCTTTTTACTAAGATATACATCTCTGCAGTAAGGAAATTACAATGGATTTACTTCTAATCTGTCATATACATTATCAATACCATCTAATAGATGTCTAGCAGCCTGTTTACTTTGAAATTGATAAAGTAAATAATTAACAAGGGTATCCAATTGTTCTTCTGCATGTTCTGTAATCCTCAGTTCATATGCCATACTTTGCCCTCGTTTCTTTGAGTGATGCTCTGGCATCTTTTACCTGTCTATTCACTATCTGTTGCTCGGATACCTCTATATCATGATACATTGCGATTTTCCTCATGGTATTTTCGTATATCTCCATACTCATAATTACCATATCTCCATATCCGTTTTTTGTAATATAAATAGGCTCTTCAGCCTTGTGACACATCTCAGATATTTCTGAAGTATTCTTTAAATCTTTAATTGGAATGATCTGTGGCATAATATTCACCTCCTTTACTATGGTATTATTACACCATAATTATAGTCATATTTAAACAATAGGTTAAATTAAATTTCAAAAATCAAGCACAAGTACTCCTCTAAAAGAAAATAAGCGTAGCAGCCATAAAACTACTACGCTTATTTTCTTTTACATATCAATGTTCCATTTCACAGGATCTCTTACTCTGTCGTTGTATCCGCAGAAGTTTTCGTCTCTGCCGGAGCTTCAACCACCGTCTTGATTCCATCCAGGCCTGTGATGTTCACATTCTTGTTGACCTTTGCATCGTATGTATTTGCACGCATGATATCTGCAATATCAATGCCTGTTACTTCCTTTACGGACTCCATTGTCTTCGCAAGTACCTGTGGTACATAGGAACCCATCGAACCAACCCCGGAACCTTCACTGTTGCCGTCGATGATCGTAACCTTGTCGATCGTAGAGAGCGGTTCTGCAATTGCCTTTGCCATCTCCGGCAATGCCTTCACAATCATTTCCACCATCGCTGCCTGTCCGTATTTCTTCATTGCTTCGGCTTTCTTCTCCAGTGCTTCCGCTTCCGCAAGTCCCTTTGCCTCGATTGCTTTTGCTTCCGCTTCACCGACTGCACGGATACCTTCTGCCTCCTGCTGCTTTGCATAAAGCTCCGCTTCTGCCTGTGCCTTCTTCGCCTCCGCTTCCTGCTGCTTCTCAAACTTATCCGCCTCGGCATTTCTCTGACGCTTGTAAAGCTCGGCATCTGCCTGCTGTTGTTTTGCAAACTTATCTGCTTCTGCTTTCTTACGGATATCTGCATCAAGCGACTGCTCCATAACCTCGGCTTCTTTCTTCTTCAGGTCAACTTCCTTCTCCTGACGTGCGATATCTGCCTCGGTCTTTGTAACCTCAATTGTCTTACGCTGTGCTTCCTTCTGAATCTCGTAAGCTGCATCTGCTTCCGCATTTTTCGTATCTTCGATTGTCTTTAATTCCGCCTTCTTGATTGACAACTCATTCTGCTTAACAGCAATCTCTGTATCGGATAGCACCTCGGCATCATTTGCTTCTTTTCTCGCCTGCGCCTGTGCAATTGCCACATCACGATCTGCATTTGCTTTGGCAATACTTGCATTCTTCTGAATGGCCGCCATGTTATCCTGACCAAGTGCGATAATCAGATCATTCTGATCCTCTACATGCTGGATGTTGCAGGAAATAATCTCAATACCCAGACGGTTCATATCCACCTGTGCCTTCTCCTGCACCTGATCACCAAAGGACTTACGATCATTACACAATTCTTTCAGGCTAATTGTACCAATGATCTCTCGCATATTACCCTGCAAAGAATCTACCAGCGCTTCCATGATCTGCGGTTCCTTCATGTTCAGGAAGTTCTTCATAGCAAGCTGCATACCTTCTTCATCCGTACGGATCTTAACCTTTGCGACTGCATCAATATTTACACCAATAAAATCCAGTGTCGGTACATAATCTCCCGTCTTGATATCAATACTGATCTGCTTGATCAGCAGTTCATCCTTCCGCTCAAAGAAAGGCAGCTTTAAACCTGCTTTACCAATCAGTATCTTCGGCGTCTTTCTTAAACCGGAAATAATATACGCCTTATCCGGTGGTGACTTGACATAACTGGTAAACAGGATCACCAGCAATACTACGACAACGACAATAGTTGCAATGATTGGAACTGTCATACTATAACCCTCCATATTCTGACAAATAAATATAGTTTAATTTTATCATATGTTACTATTAAATGCATCCTTAGCGAAGCGTTTCTGCTTTATCGGACGATCTTTTCTATAAAGTAAAAAATAACAGCATGACCTGCAACTCTGCATGCCATGCTGTATTTTCATTAAGTATTCAATGCTAGAACTTACCAGCCTTAGCAGCTTCCTCAATGGATACTGCAACTGCAACAGTCATACCAACCATTGGGTTGTTACCGGCACCGATCAATCCCATCATCTCTACGTGAGCAGGAACTGATGAAGAACCAGCGAACTGTGCATCTGAATGCATACGTCCTAATGTATCTGTCATACCATAAGAAGCAGGACCTGCTGCCATATTATCTGGATGAAGTGTACGTCCTGTACCACCACCTGATGCAACTGAGAAATACTTCTTACCTTTCTCTAAGCACTCCTTCTTGTAAGTACCTGCAACCGGATGCTGGAATCTTGTAGGGTTAGTTGAGTTACCGGTAATAGATACATCAACGCCTTCCTTCCACATGATAGCAACACCTTCTGGTACTGAGTTAGCACCATAGCAGTTAACCTTAGCACGAAGTCCTTCTGAATATGACTTACGGAATACTTCCTTAACTTCGTTAGTATATGGATCATACTCTGTCTCAACAAATGTAAATCCGTTGATACGGGAAATGATCTGAGCTGCGTCCTTACCTAAACCGTTAAGAATAACTCTTAATGGTTTCTGACGAACCTTGTTAGCCTTCTCAGCGATACCGATAGCACCCTCAGCAGCTGCGAATGACTCATGACCAGCTAAGAAACAGAAACACTCTGTCTCTTCCTCAAGTAACATCTTACCTAAGTTACCATGTCCTAAACCTACCTTACGGGTATCAGCTACAGAACCTGGAATACAGAAAGACTGAAGTCCTTCACCGATTGCTGCTGCAGCATCTGCTGCTCTTCTACAGCCCTTCTTGATTGCGATTGCTGCACCTACTGTGTATGCCCAACAAGCGTTCTCAAAACAGATTGGCTGAATTCCTTTAATCTGATTATATACGTCTAAGCCAGCATCCTTTGTAATCTTCTCTGCTTCTTCGATAGAGGAGATACCGTAGCTTGCTAATACTTCATTAATCTTATCAATTCTTCTTTCATATGATTCAAATAATGCCATGATCTCGTTACCTCCTTCTATTATTTCTCGATCTCTTTGTCTGTACGTGGGTCAATTAACTTCACTGCATCAGCAACTCTACCGTACTGACCACAAGACTTCTCATAAGCGGTGTTCGGATCATCACCCTTCTTGATGAAGTCAGTCATCTTACCAAGGTTAACGAACTTGTAACCAATAATCAAGTCATCTGCATCTAATGCGATTGCAGTTACATAACCCTCAGCCATCTCTAAGTAACGAGGTCCCTTCTTCAAAGTACCATACATAGTACCAACCTGTGAACGAAGACCCTTACCTAAATCTTCAAGACCAGCTCCGATTGGAAGACCTTCCTCAGAGAATGCACTCTGTGAACGACCGTATACGATCTGGAGGAATAACTCTCTCATAGCTGTATTAATTGCATCACAAACTAAGTCTGTGTTCAATGCTTCCATTACAGTTAAACCAGGAAGAATCTCTGCTGACATAGCTGCTGAATGTGTCATACCTGAACATCCGATTGTCTCAACTAATGCCTCCTGAATAATACCTTCCTTAACGTTCAATGTTAACTTGCAGGCACCCTGCTGTGGTGCACACCAGCCAACACCGTGTGTTAAACCAGAGATATCTTTTACTTCCTTTGCCTGTACCCACTTAGCTTCCTCTGGAATAGGTGCACAACCATGATGTACGCCCTGAGCAACTGGACACATGTTTTCTACTTCTTGTGAATAAATCATGTTGAAACTCCTTTCAATAATAAAATTATCGGCTCATCTTATGCATAAGAGTTCCAGTCTATCTGCTGAAATAGACCGAACGCCGTAACTGATTACATTTTCTCATATATCGCCAAAAAAATCTAGTCCTATTTTCGTGAAAATGTTAAGATTTTGTTAGATATTAGTATGTGTATCTGAAAAAATACATACCAAACCATCTGTTGAAATATATAAAAAATGTGAATTGCATTCTTTTCAAAATACGACTACTATATAGCATAGGTGCTATACTTTGTACCTGTTTCCTGCAATGTGCACAAAATCAGACAAATCTGCCGTGCATATTATCAACATACACCCAGAAAGGATATTATTATGAATTATATTGATTTACATGTACATTCTACCGCTTCGGATGGATCATTTTCCCCTTCAGAGGTTGTAGATCTAGCAAAAAATGCCGGACTTAGTGCATTTGCACTGACCGACCATGACACCATCGGCGGTGTTGCCGAAGCAATGGAACACGCCCGACAGATCGGTGGCATCGAAGTGATTCCCGGCACAGAACTATCCTGCTATTATGAAGATCGTGAGATTCATATTGTCGGATTGTTTGTCGATTATCAGGATGCTGCATTTTGTAAGGCATTGGATGACTTAAAACATGCACGCGAAGAGCGAAATGAACGCATGGTTGCCAGATTCGTTGCTGCAGGTATCCCATTAACGATTGAAGAATTGAAGCACGGCAATCCAAATAGTGTCATCACAAGAGCACATTTTGCAAGGGTTCTTGTAGAGAAAGGAATCTGCAAAAATAAAAACGAAGCCTTTGACCGGTACTTAGGAATCGGCTGTCCTTATTATCTTCCAAAACCAAAAGTAACGCCCGAACAGATCCTGCCTCTGATCCGGCAGGCCGGAGGAACTGCAATCCTCGCTCACCCTTATTCCTACAAAATGTCACGTTCGGAGGTAGAGCACCTCTTAGATGACACATTGATTCCATTGGGACTTGCCGGCATGGAGTGCTACTATTCCACTTATGATGACGGACAGACACAGGAGTTACGCAGTATCGCATATGCACGGAAGCTTCTTGTATCCGGCGGCTCGGATTTCCATGGTGCTGTCAAACCGGATATCTCCATTGGAATCGGAAGGGGTAATCTGCATATTCCCGACAAACTCCTAAAAGATATTATCACCCTTGCACAGCGTAAGTAAGACAGACGTGCATGTTTTAGGTTGTGAACCCGGCTTTAGGGTGGTGTCATGTTGCAGCAGGCACATTCGCATTACGACTCGCACGCAGCAGACACTAATGCTCCTAGTAATATGCTAACTCACATAAAAAGCGGATATGGATTCGAAAGTGTATATATAAACGATACATATACATTTTTAATCCATATCCGTTTTTGTTCGTTATGCATATTACTACGTCGCAAAGTGCTGGCGTGCTCCACGTACCTGCTTGCAATCATGACAGACCACCCAAAGCCGGGATCTATTTTTTATGTACATGCGCTGTGTACCGTATAACCTTCCTTACTGGCTGTGCTTATCGCCACACCCGAGGCCATCTGGACATCGGTGCGGGCAATCTACTGTAATGGCTACAATGAAGAAAACCAGGTATCTGAAAATTAATACTTTCATGCAGCACAAGCCTATTCTTAGCTTATTACATATAAAAAACCGGATG
>Ga0129310_1001221_pt1 | contig 23603 bp, 25 predicted proteins | sample Go1ome_2_FD_94433 | JGI IMG/M metagenome (GOLD analysis project Ga0129310, IMG submission 94433) | Western lowland gorrila individual fecal microbial communities from Wisconsin, USA - Go1022A metagenome | ecosystem: Host-associated > Mammals > Digestive system > Large intestine > Fecal | place...
TAATCGGGGCAACTCGGTGGAGGTTCAAGTCCTCTTATCCGCACCAAACAATGAAAATCCGAACCTTTTCTCGATAGGAGAAGGGTTCGGATTTTTTGTTTTCTTCGGAAAGCAGAACGAAGGCTCCTTCTCGACGGCTGTGTGTCCAAAACCTTATCAAAAAAGACGTATCACAAAAGTCACAACTGTAAAGGTGCCGTAAGGCAGAAAGGACACAAACATGAAGTACAATGAAAGCGTTTGCAAATTCAACATGGACACCGGCTGCGTGGAGCTGCTGCTCCGGGATGGGAGAATGATCTCCATCGACTGCACCGGGGTCGAGGATGTGCTGGATGTTACTATGGCGCAGAGGTCAGAACTGGACTATCTCATCTACAATGACCCGCTGGGCTATGCCGATTTGATTCTGAATGGTGACCCGGAGGAATATTTGAAAAACGTAACCGGGAGCCATGGGTTAGAAGATTAAGAGAAATGCCGTTCCAAAAGCAACTGGAACGGCATTTCTTATCTTTCGATATTCGGCATCTTCTGTCCCCGAAGCTCCTGCCGGATGGCACGGAACTGATCAGGTACATCTGCATCGGTCATCGCACTGGGGACATCCACTGTCCCAGCGGCTTTGGCGGCTTCATAGAACCAGCATTTATACTCCACGGTCTCCAGCGTGTGCTGTAAGTGCTGGATCTGCTGGGTGAGCACCTCGCGCTGATGCCGGAACATTTCCAGCCGGGTGTCAATGGTGTCGTCTCCCTGCATGGAAAGCTCAATATACTGCCGGATATCCTTGATGGACATTCCGGCTTTTTTCATGCAGCGGATGACCTGCAGCCACTCGAAGTCGTTTTCCCGGAACATCCGAATGCCACCGGAGGAACGCTCCACAAAGGGAAGTAACCCTTCTTTGTCGTAGTGGCGCAGGGTGGAGGCAGGTACGCCCAGCTTTTGTGCCATTTCACCTACGGTATAGATCATCTGAAACCTCCGGTTTTTCAAAAAGCCCTTGACTTAAAGTGCGCTTTAAGCTGTATGATAAAATCAAACTTTATCAACATCATAATGCGGATGCACTCCGCTGTCAAGGAGGTTCCTATGAGCAAGAAGGTATTGATTTTGTCTGGCAGTCCCCGGAAGGGCGGCAACTCTGATATTCTATGCGATGAATTTCTGCGTGGAGCGCAGGATGCCGGGCACAAAGCAGAAAAGATCCGGGTCGCTGAGAAAAAGGTGGCTCCCTGTTCCGGCTGCTACTACTGCAGCACCCACGGTGGAGCCTGCGTCCACAAGGATGATATGGCAGACATCCTGCAAAAGATGATCGATGCCGATGTCATTGTGCTGGCAAGCCCGGTATACTTCTATTCCATCAGTGCCCAGTTGAAAGCAGTGATCGACCGCACTGTGGCACGGTGGCAGGAAGTTAAAGACAAAGAGTTCTACTATATTACCACTATGGCAGACGAGGAAAAATCCTCTGCAGATACTACGCTGGCCTGCTTCCGGGGCTATGCAGACTGTGTGGAAGGTGCCGTGGAAAAGGGAGTCCTTGTAGCATGCGGCGTTTACGAGCCGGGTGCGGTGCGAAACACCTCTGCAATGGCACAGGCTTACGAGATGGGGAGGAACGTATAATGGCAGTGAAACAGACAGCAGGGCGGGATGCTCTGGGCGAATTTGCACCAAAATTTGCAGAACTTAACGATGAGGTACTATTCGGGCAGGTGTGGAGCCGAGAGGATAAACTCTCCCTCCGGGACCGCAGCCTTGTGACGGTGGTAGCACTGATGGCGCAGGGACTGACGGACTCCTCGTTTCGGTATCACCTGACGGCGGCAAAGAACAACGGCATTACCCGGACTGAGATTGCAGAGATCCTGACCCATGCGGCATTTTATGCAGGCTGGCCCAAGGCGTGGGCGGCTTTCCGCATGGCCAAGGAAGTCTGGGCAGAGGACGCTGCAGAGGATGCCAAGGCAAAGCACCAGAGTGAAATGGTGTTCCCCATCGGTGCATCCAACGACGGTTTTGCACCATATTTCAGCGGAAAAAGCTATCTGGCACCCCTGTCCACCGCACACGTTGGCATTTACAACGTCACCTTTGAGCCGGGCTGCCGGAACAACTGGCACATCCACCATGCTGCAAAGGGCGGCGGACAGATTCTTGTCTGCGTGGCAGGCCGGGGCTACTATCAGGAATGGGGCAAGGCGCCGCTGGAGCTGCATCCGGGCGATGTGGTGAACATTCCCCCGGAGGTCAAGCACTGGCACGGTGCTGCACCCGATTGCTGGTTCTCTCATCTGGCAGTGGAAGTGCCCGGCGAAGGCACCTCTAACGAGTGGTGCGAGCCGGTGCCGGAAGAAACCTATAAGGAGTTGCGGTGATGCGGTTTGATGTACACCCAACCGCGATGAAACAAAAACAGGGTGCGTCCACCCGGACGCACCCTGCCAAAGACCACAGACGATAACGATATGTACAACAGGGCGTTCCCCGTCGGGAACGCTCTGTTTTCTCTATAGTGGGAGGAATTGTGTCAAATTGACACAATTCCTCCTCGTCCGTTGAGTAGCTTGAGCGAGCGACAACCACCAGCTAAGCTGGTGGAGTAAAAATGCTTTAGCTACAAGATTCGAGCGAAGCGAGATGACAAAGAAATTGTCATCTTAGAAGATGCACTTTATGATACTGCTCGTTAGAGCGGTAGGGCAAGTAATGCAGATGAAAGATGCTTGCTCGTGGCCCCTTGCAGGGGCTTTGCCAGTAAGATGCCCTTCTAGGGCTTACTCAAGCCACCGGCTCAGCCGGTGGTTTTGACTTTAAGCAGGGTTTGGGGTGGGACCGCGTTTGCGAAGCGCCGCGGAGCAATAAAAGCCCCAGTGGGGCTTTTAAGCGGCAGCGCGGGCTGCGACAGCAGATGGAGGGGCGTTGCCCCGACAAGAGCTACCCCAACAAGATCACTTGGAAAACTCGCAAGAGTTTGAGAAGTGAAGTCCCGGATGGACAGAAATTTTTCAAGAATTGAAAATTTGTGGCCACGGGACGGTTCTTGTCCTCTACCGCTGCGCTCAAAACCGTTTCTGGGTAATTGTTTCCGAATTGTTAAGGCGAAAAAAATAAGTAGAGGTTGTGCTGCTCATGTATGTGGGTCACCGTTTGCTCCGAACGAAGTTCCTGCCCCTGTTTGTGCAGCGGCGTTGACGAAAAGTCGGTATCACGTCCGGTCGGCTCATGAAATTTTCAAGGTGCGTTACCCATAAAAGAAAAATACCGCCCATGCAGCACAGCGATGGACACTTCAGCGATAAAAAAGTGGTGGAATATTTAAATAGAAACGACAGAAAAATCCAACTGGACAGGAACGAGGGGCTTTACTGAGATGTAAGGACGACACAGAATAAACAAAACAAAAAATCCGATCAAAATTCCAACTTTCTAAACACAAAAAGGCTTACAGAGAGTGAAGAGCCCCACAGCAAGTGAAAAGGAGCGAACAACATGCTGATTTACCCGAAGAACAAGAAGAGCGACCAGAAGGACGACCCCGTCTGGAAGGAGGACAACTTCCTCCGTCTGCGCGGCCTTGCGGACGCATTGGTCCACAAGACCGACTTCAAGACCGAGGACGGCAAGAACGTGTTAGCCGGAGCTTACTACGAGCGCGTCCGCCGAGAACTTGAGACGCTGGAAGCAGCCAAGCTTGCACAGCTCAGCAAGTCTCTGGGACCCAAGGCCGCTGCACTCAAGGCGATGCCTGAGCCGACTGGCGGCAGCAGCAACAGCAGCAGCCCCCGCTCCACCGGAGCACGGCGTGCTGCACGCGAAGCCGGTGAGCGCCGTGCCCGTGCCGCCAGTGAACGCAAGGAGCTGGCCGCGTCCATCCGGACAGAGCTGCTGGATGCCGAGGCACAGATCAATGAGGTTTACTGCCGTGCGAACGCAAGCCTTGTGAAGTACAGCAAGGCAGGCAAGTTCCGTGTGATCAGCGATGAGGAGATCCCGCGCTTTCATCCGGACTTTTCCGCCCGGAAGGTTGCGCAGGCCATGGAGATTGAGGAGGTACTGGCATGAAGAACCCGTTCAAGAAGGCTGACAGCGCCAAGCTGCCCGAGCAGGGCCGTGAGCGCACCGAGATCGACTACGCACACCGCACGATCATCCATCACATGCTGTACGGATACCCGGGAGATTTCAGCAGCTGTGCAAGCTATCCGGAGTATGATGACCCAGAGATGTTCGCGGGCGTGTTGGAGCAGGCTGCCGATGCGGTCAAAAAGTTGGACCTTGACGAGCACACCCCGGTGTTCGACGAGCTGGTCCGCCTGAAAGCCCAGCAACTGGCCATCTCCAGCCTTGTGGAGACCCGGTATCAGCACCATGCATCGGCACTGAACCTGCAGGCGGATCTCCGACTACAGGTGGAAAACCTCCGCGCCAGCAAGAAGCTCATTGAAGAGCAGCTTGCTGACGTGAATGCCCGCATCCAGAAACTGGAAACCTGACGTCAGCAGCGAAGCACAACACGAGATAAGACCAGGAGGTACAACTATGTACATGGGTGAACACACCAACGTGACCGAAAAGCTCCACGAGATCCAGAAACAGGGCCGCACCAAGGGCAGCCTGCTGGACCACATCGCGATCCCCGTGACCGCCTTCTTTGTGGCCACGGACCTCATGACCGTCCACCTCTACACCGAAAGCCTGTTCGACGAGCGGCCCGAAATGGCCATGCTGGTGGCTGCCTCCATCGCCCTGCTGCTCGATGCCTGCCCCATGGTGGCGGGCAAACTCAAGGGCCAGCTGGATGACATGCTGCCCCGTGATCAGCGGGCGACGAAGCGCCGCATCAGCGCACTTCTGGGCACGGCCGTCGGAGCCTTTGCAATCTTCGCGGGTTTCTGCATCGTGTCCACGCTCATAAGTGTGGAGGCCCTGGGAGCAACGGAGAACCCCACCCTCTACATGGTGGGCCAGTACATCCGTATGCTGCTGCCCATCGCCACCAGCGTAGGCTCTTACGCCATCGGCTTTTTCAGCGACCACCGCAGCCAATTGGACAGCCTGAAGGCCCAGCGCCTGGACCTGCAGGACCTGGCTGCCGACACCGACAGCGCCATCAGCCATGCGGAGTTTGCAGCAGCAAACTTTGACCCGGACCTTCAGGACTACCGCTTTGCCTGTGCAAAGCTCAAGAGCCTGAGCGTTTCGGCCCAGCAGGCACGCCTGACTGCCCGCATGAAGCTGGCCGAAGAACTGGGCAGCGTAGAGGCCGCAGAGGCCCTGCTGCACAGCGCGGGTCTGGACGACCTGCTGGACGAGCAGCACTGGCAGGCCATGCTGCTGCCCCCTGCCTTGGCTGAGGCTGCACCGGAACAGCCGGTGCTCCGCCTTGAGGCAGAGCCTGCCGCAGAGGAAGTGCCTGCCGCAATGGCATCTTGACCCCAAAACAGATTTTTTCAGAAAAAAGCTGCCTGTTTTCCAACTGAGAAGGCAGACAGCGCCTTTTCTGAGGTGTAAGACGCAAACCTCCCGAACGAAAGGAAACGCTATGAAGCTGAAGATGCTTACCCGCATGGCTGCCATGGTGGCAGCTGGTTCTCTGGTGGTCGGCCTGCTGGCTGGCTGCAGTGTGATCCCCTCCAAGGACGGTGCGGCGGACAATGCCGTGGCCACCGATACTGCCCTCATCCTTACGCAGGGCGACGGCATGCCTGCGCTAACCAACGCTGAGGACTTCCTCGACTGCGTGAACGTGACGCACGGCGGCAGCGCCGGTCTCGTGGTCGCAGATGGATCTCCCTTTGCGGTCGGTCCCCAGCGCTTTGACGAGGTCAAGAACAACGACATCCAGCAGGCCCGAGCCGACAAGACAGCACGCTACCAGCTGGTCGAGGCGGTCCAGGGCGCTGCAGCCACCACCCCTGAGACCGACCTGATCTCCGCCATTTCTCTCGCCAGCCGCATGCTGTCCGCCGGTACGGCTGACAATAAGGTGCTGATCATCCGCCATTCGGGTGTGAACACTGCCGTCGCCAGCCTGCCCATGCAGGACCTCGACCTGCTGAACACCGACCCTGCCCAGCTTCTGGACCAGCTGGACGCCGCTGCCATGCTGCCTCAGCTGAACGGCGTGGCCGTGGAGTTCTACGGCCTGGGCGATGTTGCGGGCAGCCAGGGCACGCTCAGTGCCCAGCAGGTCCAGTGGCTGAAGAGCTTCTGGCAGGCCTTCTTTGACCGCACGGGTGCAAACGTCACCTTCCATACCGACATCGTGTCCGGCGACGCCCTCAACAACGGCCACACCGTGACACCTCTGGCCGCTGCAGGCGCACCGACCTTCGTCAAGGTCAGCGCCGAGCAGGTGGCGTTTCAGCCCGACAGCACGACTTTCCTCGATGAGGCAGCTGCCCGTGCAGCACTGAACGGTCTGGCCGAGCAGCTCAAGGGCACTTCTGCCGCCCACTACATTGTGGCTGGCAGCACCGCACAGGTGGACAACGCCAGCCGGGAGGGCGCCCAGGCATTGTCTCTGGCCCGCGCACAGGCCGTGCGGGATGTGCTGGTGGAGGCCGGTGTCCCTGCCGACCGATTCACCTGCCTGGGCCTGGGCAACGAGCCGACGAGCGTGCGCAGCGCAAATGAGCCGGAGAACCGCTGCACCTATGTTGTGGCCGATACCACGGCCCAGGCCGCAGAGTTTCTGGCAGTAGGTCAGGCTGAGAGCTGACCGGCAAATAAGCAGGGCACCCCGGCACAGAGCAATCTGTGCCGGGGTGCTTTTTTGCATGCGAAGGTGGCGATGCGCCAGCCGCTTTGGCCCATGCGGAAAGGGGGTTCGCACCGGGCCGCACAGGCAGTTTGCGAAAAAGCACTTTCATTTTGGCGGAAAGCATGCTATACTTTATGACAGAATTGGTGGGATGAACAGTTCCGGTGCTGCTAGACGGCTCCGAGATGGACAGTTTTGCCGATTTAACCCACACCCCGCAAGGGGACGTAAAAAATGAAGCTATGTTTTCTTTACTGCCTAAATTTAAGAATTTAACTCACACCCCGCAAGGGGACGTAAGCTTAAAATGGCCGAAATTCTTCTTATTTGGACTAGGATTTAATCCACACCCCGCAAGGGGACGTAAAGGCATTCCCTTTGATTACGACATGGTGGTCATCGAGATTTAACTCACACCCCGCAAGGGGACGTAAAATATTACCTTGCTCTGATTTCTCTCCTTCCTCCGCAATTCAACTCACACCCCGCAAGGGGACACAACGGAAGAGCCTTTTCTGCTTTGCACGAATGCGGCAGAAAAGGCTCTTTTGCTTTTTTAAAAATTTATAGTGCTGTTTTTCCAACCGGGACGGCGGCAGAGCCTTTCTCTGGGTGTAAGACAGAAACACCTGAGACGAAAGGAAAAAGCCTATGAAACGTCTTTTGGAAGGACAGCAGCTGCAGCGAACGGTCCCACCCACGGCGGGGCGTGTGGAGCCGGTGGTGCACCTGCCCGGCGGCCTGACGCTGGACGACCGCAGCTGCTGGCAGTACCCCACCATGCTGGTGGGCAACGTGGGCAGCGGCAAGTCTACCCTGATGGAACAGATCCGCCGCCCCGTGCTGGCCCACGCAGACCGCATGCAGGACACCGTCGTCATCTTTGCGGCCAAGCCGGATGTGCTGCGCTGCCGCCGCCCCGGCGACCCGGTGATCTCGGTCTCGGCCACCGACCCTGCCAGCTGCTGGAACCTTTTCCGGGAGCTGGATGCCTCCGATACGCCGGAACTTACCCTGCGTGAAATCGCCAGTGCTCTGTTTGCCGAACAGAAGAAAAAGACTACCCAGATCTTCTTCCCGGAGGCAGCGCAGGAGATCTTCTACCAGACGGCACGCTTCATGCGGGATTTCGGCCGCACCAACAACATCCCGGTCTCCAACGCAGAGCTGAGCGAGTTTCTCACCCGCACAACGGTCTTTGCACAGGAAGGGGCCGGCACCGGAACCGACGGCAGCTGGCAGGAACTGGTAGAGCGGTACCCCACTTACTTTTCTGCCGCCCGGGATCTTATCGGGGACGGCGGAGCCCAGGGGCTGGGTGTACTCAGCGAGGTACGCACCATGCTCAGCCGCCTGTTCATTGGCAGCTTCAACACAGCCGACGGCCGGTTCTCGGCCCTGCAGGCCATCCGTCAGGGCGGCAAGCGGGTGTTTATCCTCTATGAGCCGGACAAAGCAAGAACAGCTCTGCCGCTGTTCCGGCTGCTGCTGGATCTGATGCTGCAACAGAGCATGAGCCCCACCCTGAACCACAAGGTGTGGTTTCTGCTGGACGAGTTCAGTCTGCTGCCTAAGGTCGAATCCCTGACCGACTTCCTGAGCTTCGCACGTGACCCTTCCGGCGACAATGGGCGCAGTGGTGCACGTATTATTGCGGCAGTACAAAGCGTCCAGCTGCTGACTCGCCACTACTCCGAGGCAGAGGCCAAGACCCTGATGTCCCTGTTCCCCAACCTCATCACCATGCGCGTCATGGACCCAATGTCCCGTGCAGCCTTCGCAGACCGCTACGGCACCGCCCGCGTGATCTACCGCTACATGGGCGAGGGCAACCGGCCCGTGACCACCGACTGCGAGCAGAAAGTGGTGACAGACGCCGACTTTTCCCAGCTCATGAAACCGGGTCAGGCCCTGATGAGCCTGCCTGCAGTCTCGCCGGATCCCTTCATTTACGACGGCTTCCGGCCCTGACCAAAGAAAGGAGAAACCCATGGCTTTGTTCCGTTCCAACCGGGGCATGCACCTGCTGGCACTGCCCACGACCCACGCCGATGCAGAGAACACCCGCCGCAAGAACATCCAGGATGGCGGCACCACCACCGCATCCCGCCTGCTGGCACAGGCCCGCATCCTGCCGCAGGAGGCGTTGGTCTGCGGTTCGCCGGGCCGGATCTTTCCGGTGGTGGAGGCCCTGCAGCGACAGAGCAGCCGCCCCTTCGTGCTCATCGGCACTACCCGGGACCTGACCGACAGCCCGCTGCTGCGGCTCCCGGTCCAGTGGCAGGACACCGTGCTCCCGGACCGGCTTCCGGAGGGCAGCGGCAGGATCACGATCAGTCCCGGCGAATTCGGCATGGGCATGATGCAGATGGCAGACTGGGGTGGCACCCACACCATTCTGCTCTGCCTGGGGCAGGGACTCTCGGCCAGCACCGAGCTGCTGGATGCCCTGAATGCATGCGGCGACTATGTGCTGCTCTGCAGCAGCCTGAGCCGGGCAGTGCCCAGCCGGACGGGCGGGCTGACCACGGAGGGCCTGCTGCGCTCCATGCGATATCTGGTCGTCTCGTCCGCAGGCGGCGACGCCCAGACCCTGCTGCAGGTCCTGCCCAGCTACGAGAGTGAGCGGGTGACCAACTCCATCGGCTTCAACACCCACCACGACCGGGGCGGCATGATGGGGCACCACGGCGGTAGCGGCTTCAGCTTTGGCCAGAACCGCGAAGTGGTCACCAAGCCCGTGCTCTCGCAGGACGACCTCACCGGGCTCCGGAACAACTCGGAGTTTCTGGTCTATAACCAAGACCTTATGAGGCTCTGGGTTGGAAAAATCGGCTAAAAAACCGACCGAAAACTTTTCCGCTTTTTTTCGTACAATCTGTGCATTGCAGGAACGCTTACCGGTGCGCTATACTGGGCGCAACACAACCATGCTGCCAACCGTATATCGTGCACAAACGAAAGGAGAAACGCTATGAAGCGTATCTACGTGACCACCATTCCTCTGCAGGGCCGTCTCGACCTCGCCAAGAACATCTACCGTTCCAGCGCCAATTCCGGCGACATCGAGACCCGCTTCCCGATCCTGCAGGTCCTGCACAACACCCTGCAGGAAGGCGACGATTTCCACATCATCGCCATCCGCAGTGTGAACGGCGATACCCAACGCAACTTCGGCTACCTCAAAGAGGAGCTGCAGGCGATGGGCTTCACCGAGGACCACATCCGGGAGCTGTCCATGCCGGACGAGCAGGACTGCAGCACCCTGATCCGCCTGTGCCGCGACCTGTGCGACGTGCTGCCGGAAAAAGGCATCGCCTACATGGACATCACCTACGGTACCAAGACCATCCCTCTGGTGCAGCTGGCGGCTCTCACCTGCGCAGCAGCGACCCATGAGGAACTGGAGGTAGGCGGTGTCTACTACGGCGAGATGCGGCGCGTCAACGGCCAGAGCGTGGATCAGTCTGTTCTCCACGATGTTACGCCGCTTTATCACCTGCAGGGCCTCGTGGGCGGCATCCACGGCAACAAGGATACCGCCGAGATGGTCTACAACCAGCTGGTGTGGATGAGCCAGAACAAGGCCGAGCAGTAAGGGAGGGGGAATTTGATGTACGAGGAACGTGCAAACCTCCGGGCTGCGATCGATGCATCGCCGCTCTGGGATGTGGATGTGGCCACCCGCAAGGCTCTCTTTCAGCCGATGCTGAAAAAGCTGAATGGCCGGGAAGAGCCTGCCGGGGACGACCCGGCTGAGGCCGCTGCGGTAGACCCGAAGCTGGAAGAAACCTACAAGAGGGTCTGGGCCGAGTGCTTTGAGCTGTTCCCGACAGAAGATGCCACCATCCTCTCGATGGCGTTTTTCCAGGCTGCGGCGGCATACCAGCCGGACCCGACACGGGAGAAGGACAGCTTCTGTGCTTACATGCAGATGGCCATGCGGCACCTGAAGGCCGAAGATGCCCGGAAAGAGGCGCAGAGCCTGGGCATTATGGACGTTAGCAAGGAGACCGCCCGTAAGGTCCGTCAGGCGTTGGACTACATGGACCGGATGGGTTACACCAGTGCCATGGTGACCGGCGACCCGCATCTGGAAAAGACGGTCGCACAGGCTGCCAGAATCGGCCAGCGGAGCCTGCACGAGGCCCTGCTGAACAAAGATACGCTGGTGTCCATCAACACCGAGCGGGACGACGGCACCACGATCGAGATCGTGGACACGGGACTGTCTCCTGAAGATGGGCTGGAACTGAAAGAGGACATCTTCCCTATCCTGCACAAGGCTGTGCTGCTCATGAGCCTGGAAGAAAAAGAAAAGACCCGTGCCAATATGGTGCTGTTCTGGTCCCCGCGCATTTTGGGCTATCTGCGGAAAAATGAGGCCCCCGACATGCCGGAACGCCTTGGCCGCAGCGACGACCTGCGCCCCCTGGAGAGGGACGGCATTCTGTGGGACCAGCTGATTCTGCGGGACTATGTGCACTTCTGCGTGCAAGAACCGCTTTATAGCGGCGAAGGCCCGGAAAATCCGAAGGAGCTTGAAAGCGCCGCAGTGAACCCCCTGCTGCTGCCAACACGCCGCCCGGAGCAGGACAAGACCGTGGCAGAATATCTGGGCAAGGACAAGGGAACGATTTCCTATCACAACAAGAATCTCAACAAAAAGTTCCGGGAGCTGTTGGGCATCAAGGACACAAAGCCTGTGAAGGAGAACTGAACACATGGGGAAGAACATTGCGCTCCTGTATATGAGTGCCTATTTTGCACAGCCTGCCCCGGAGGGCAGCAAAAACCGCTTCCTGCGTACACAGACCAACGAGGCTGCGGTCAGCGCCCTGTGGAAGGACCCTGCATCCCGGCCGGACAAGATCGTGGCCCTGTGCAGCGACACGGTCCGGACAAAGCCGACCGTCCCGGCGGCAGACGGCTCCGGCAATAAGGTGCCCACGCTGGAGTATTTCAGGGATGAGTTCCTGAAACAGCTTGGCGTGCAACCGGAACAGCTGGTGGCGGTCTCTGTGCCCGACAGCATGGAGGAAGCCGACCAGACCCGTGCGATCTCTGCCGTGCTGGAACAGGTGGCCGAGAATGACAACCTCTACATCGACCTGTCCGGCGGAATGCGCGATACGGCGACGCTGCTGCTCATTGTAGCCCGCTACCTCAAGGACATCCGCATGGTTCAGACCAAAAAAGTGCTTTACTCGGAGCTCAAGGGCAACAGTTCCGTTGTGCGGGACAGCACGGGCCTGTACAACCTGATGGACCTGATTACAGCAGTGGATGCGTTCTTCTCCACCGGTACGACCGAGAAACTGAAAGCATATATGAAACAGACCGGTGAGACGGACCCTGACATCCTGAACCTGCTTGACCGGATCGACCATTTCGCGGATGATCTGGCCCTCTGCCGCGTGCAGATGCTCAAGGCCGACCTCAAGGCCATTGCCCGTCAGATCAAACAGCGCCCTGCCTCGAGGGAAACGCTGAGCAGCCTGCTCTATGAGCTGATGAACGACCGCTTTGAGGCAGAGTTCCAAAACCTCATGGGCAGCCGTTCAGACAGCCTGCCGGCACTCGTGCAGTGGTGTGCCCACCACCGGATGTACCAGCAGGGACTGACCCTCCTGAGCGAGGAAATGCCCACCTATTTGTGTGGTCACCTGTTTCTGCAGCCAACCGGCAAAGCACTGGATTACATGGCACTACAGCCCCAGAACAAAGGCAAGAGCTGGGTGTTCCCAATGTTCCACTACCACTTCTGCCGCGCTGCTTTGTTCCATGAGGCACGGCCCTTTACCGTAAACCTCTGCCTGACCAAGGACAAGACTGAGGCGAACGGAAACGCTCTGTTCCGTGTGGCGACTCTGACCGAAGCACAGGAGTATCTGACAGCCGCAGTGGAGCAGGGGGAACTGCTGTTGGATCTGACCCGGAAAGACACTGTGGCGCAGGGAATCGTATACTACCAGAGCGTGCAGCAGTACCGCAACCAGATCAACCACGCCACGGACAGCGCGGTTAAATTTCAAAAGGACACAGGGCTTCTGCCGCTCAGCACAAGCGCCATTGAGCAGACGTTGGGGGACGTTGCGTTCTACCTCTTCAAACTGAAAGAGTGTAAAGCCACTGCCCCGGTGGGCATAGAACTACTGGACAGCAACAAAGTATTTTAAGACTCAAAAAGTCATAACAAAAACAGCCATCACTTTCCAACGGAAGTGATGGCTGTTTTTTGTTATCCCCTCGCGGGGAGGACCGTTCCAGGACGGTCAAAGATGGGTAAAGTCGAAAGGGACATTCTCAACACTTTCGTCCCCTTGCGGGAAGAATGCGGAAAAGGTGTGAGCGCCTGCGCTCACAGAGACCTCTGCGGCGGGGCCAGCGGCTCCACCGATACGCCGCCCATGCCAAGGGTGGTTTTGATCCCGATGCCGCCGTAGGGCGCAAAGGAGAGCAGGGCGTTCCAGAGCTCCAACAGCGGCAGGGCCAGCCGGGCCTCCACAACAGCGCTGCCCACAAAGCCCGGGATGCGGGTGTTCTTGATGGGATAGGAGACGGTGTGCAGGTTGTAATCCAGGATGTGCAGACCGCGCAGGATGGCGTCCAGCGCGTCCGGGTCGTTCAGCTGGCAATCCGGAAAGGCGGTGTTCCAGTGCAGCACAAGGCTCTGCAGCAGCAGGAATTCCTGCGGGTAGATGGCGTAGCGTCCCGCCTGCTTGAAGGCGCAGGGGGTGCGGAACCACAGCCTTGTCCGGCTGGCAGGCTCCTCCCGCGCAGCCAGCAGAAGCTGCAGGCCGTTTTCCACCGAGTGGCTGCCCAGCGGCTCCATCTGCAGGGGCGCGCCGTGCAGTTCCGGCGTGGTGCAACCCGCAAGTAGCGGCCGCACCTGTGCGGCGAGGGCTTCGTCCAGAAGATTCAGCGTCCACACCGAGGTCTGCGCAGCAGCGTCAAAGCACAGGGACTGCGACAGCGGGTGCTCGCCCTGCTCATGGAGCCGGGCGGCGGTATCGGCAGGAAGCTGTGCCATCAGCCAGCCGTAGATACGGTAGGCCCACGCGGAGGGCAGACGTGGGGTCTCTGCTGTGCGCAGAGAGAACTGCAACTGCTCGATCATAGAATGTTTACCTCGCAGAACCCGGCCGGGTAGCGTTTGCCTGCATAGGTGACGTACCGCGCACGGTGCGGCGAAACGCCAAGGCTGATGTCTGCCTCATGACGACCGTGCTGGGTCTGCAGAATGCGCTGGGTCCATTTCAGGGCGGCGGCATAATCGTCCTTCAGGTAAGGGTAACCGACCGTTTTAGAGAAGAAGCCGGTGCCGCCGCCAAGGATGAGGTGTGGGGTGTCCGGGATGTTTGCAACGGGGTGGCCCTGCGGGAAGTGCGACAGGAAGGTATCCTGATAAAAGCGGCTGAACTCGGCGATGGCTTCCAGCAGAGCATCCTTTGTAATGGGGTGGATATGCCGGTTGAGGATGCTCTGGTCCAGCGTCAGCCGGAAGCGGATGGTCTCGCCCGGGCGCACGCACTCCTGATAGAGGGGCAGATCCTTGGCGTCGCCGTCAAATTCCTCGACCCGGGCAGCGGAAAGGGGCGAGATCAGGGTGCGCCCGGTCAGGATCAGCTTGTCGTTGTCGATGGGGGCGCTGTCGGAGACCTGAACACCACGGAAAATGCTGTCCAGGATGTCGTCGGCGGCAGCACCGGATCGCAGCTTGTTGGCATAGCTGCCCTCCGGGAATACGTAATCGTGGTTGACCTCAAACGCTTCCAGAGTACGTTTTTTGCCGGGGGCCGGCGTCTCGTGCAGCAGCAAATGCACCAGCCACGCCGTGCGCAGCGCGCCTTTCAGGCTGCTGCCGGGAATATAGGCGCGGCCGTAGGCGTCGCGCTGAAATTGATGGATCTCTTTGGTGCCGTTGTAACCGGCAACATCCTCGGTCACGGCCAGGCGATACTGTACCAATGGCTTGTCGCCCATCAGCTTCGGGTGTTCCAGCCAATCTTCTGCAAGATGACAGTCTCTGGTCCAGAAGTCCAGCAGACTACTGTTGGAGCTGAGCATGAACTTCTCGAATTGCCGCACCAGATCGTGCCGGAGCATGTAGTCAAAAAACAGTTCCATGTTGAGGATTTTGACGCAGCCCTGGTTCGGGGAATAGATGTATTCCCGTTTGCCGATCTTACGGCCGCTGCCAACGAACAAAGGAGACTGCGTTTTCAGCGTCAGATCAAAGACCTGCAGGTGATCTTGCTGGATCATAGTGTCACCCCCATAAACAGCGGTTTGGAATAGCGGTAAACCGGATGCGGGACCCCGATGCCAACATCGCAGAGCTCACCCTGATAGGTGTGCTGCAGCACGGAACCGGCGGTGAGAAAATACTGGGTCTGCTTCTTGACGGGGGTCTCCACCCATTCGGTGGAGGCAAAGCCGCCGCGCCGGGCCAGCTGGAACGCCGCACCTTCCAATGCGGCGTCCATCTCCTCCCCGGTGGGCAGACTGCTGGTCAGCAGCAGGTAGGGCGCGGTGCCGCGCTCCAGCGCCTGCAGCATCCAACGCAAGGATGCGTCCTCGGCGGTGTTCAGGCAGATGGGCTCGCCGTCCAGATGGAACCGGCCGTAACCGGCGCTGGTGCGGCCGCCGATCCCGCTCAGGCCCAGAAGGGTAAAGAGCTCCTTCAGCATCTTGAGCTGGTCGTTGCCCTCACAGGCACACAGAACATACAGGCCGCAGCCTGCGTGCAGGCGGTACAGGCCGACAAAGTACGGCTTGGCGTCGGCACCGTCGGTCACGCTGGCCTTGGTCTGCTCGTAGGCCTGGCCAAAGCTCTGGTCCAGCTCGTCCAGCGGGTAGGTGCCGCTGTGCAGGCTGGCGGTGTAGCGGTCGAATTTGGAGGCCGGGATCCAGGCAAGCTTTTTGACCGCCTTGCGCTCAACGGTGGAAAGCTCGGCAGGGGATGTGGATGCGGCGATCGGCTTGGGTAGGTAAAAGGTATCTCCCCGCCAGGGCATGGCATCGCTGATGTGCAGGGCGTCCGCATCGGCAGAGACGAGAAGCTCCTCCAGTGCGGGCTCGCCGTACACTTCCAGCGCCGTGTGGCACAGGGCCGAAAAAATCGTGTCGGCGCGCAGGGTCAGGGCAGAGGACTGGGAGCCGACCGCCGAGTCGGAACCGCCGAAGTGGACTGCCGTATCAAACGCCAGCTTTAGCAGAAAATAGTTCATACTCTTCGACCTCGGTTTTGAAGGTTTGGCGGATGCCGTCCAGATCAACGTTCAGCGTCTCCGGGTAAGGGATCACCTGGAAGTTCTGGAAGCTCACACGGCCGTTGCCGCGGGAGCCGTGCCCGCCAAGGTAGTCCAGCTGGAGCAGCTTCATGGCCTTGGACAGAAGCAAAAGGTCCTCTTCCATCTCTTTGGGGTCGGACAGGTTGTAAACGATGTTGACCCCGAACCGGGAACCGGCAATAACGCGCTCAATCTGGCGAGGGTTGGCCTTGGAGGTAAGGCGGTTGATCGTGTTCTCCGACTTGACTTCGGTCACCCCCACGCCTTTCAGCTGGTCGTAGTTGAGCAGAAAGGCATCCGCAAACTGCAGCCGTGCAAAGCGGACCGGTTCAGAGCCGCCGAACATCCGCAGGAGCACCTCGCCGTCTGCGGAAAAATCCGGAAGTGTTTCGCCGTTGACACAGCTGCGGCGGGCAAGCAGCGTGCGGAGCTTGCCCTTCAGGCTGCTGCCCGGCACGATGGGCAGCCCGGTGAACGGGTCACGGATGACAGGACTGTCCACGGTGCCGATGGCAGAAAAAGACGAAGAACCGCCGATGTGAAGCCCTGTGCGGACAACAAGGTCACACTTGATCAGAATTTTGCCGGTCATGATGCATTCTCCTCTCCGGTTTTGGATTCAGAGTAGTAACGATGGAAGGCGACGAGGGCTTCCATGTAGTGGTAATAATCGATCAGATCCTGCCGTGTGCAGGTACCGACAGAGGACAGCTTGGCGAGATATTCAAACAGGTTGGCACTTTCCACAAACTGGCGCACCTGTGGGTCGCGGCCGCATTCGTAAGCCAGGCGGATGCGCAGCAGCTTGATCTGATTGACGCTCTCCTTCAAAAGCCGCTCCTCGGTGCGGCGGTTCTCGTTGTTGTAAACGTCACAGGCCAGGCGGAGCAGGTTCTGGATCTTGGTCTTGGTGATCAGGGCGCAATTCTCCTTCATCAACTGTTCCGCAAAATCAACGTAGTTTTCCGGAATGACCGGCTCTGCAGCAGCGGCCTTTGGCTTGGCCGGGCCTTTGCCGGAAGGATGATTCGGTTTTGGCATATCACTCTCTCCCTCGTTTCTGATAGACATAAATGTAGATCGCGGTGATCAGCTGTCGGCGCTGTTCCGGGTCTCGCGCCCAGTCCAGAACATTGTGCGAGAAGGTCCGGTAGGCGTCCTTCAGGGCCTCACTTGCCTTCTTCTCGTCCGGGCGCAGCCGGGCAAGCAGGTAGATGCACCGTGCAAAATTAACCTGGTCCTCCCGGGTATTGCGAAGCAGGTCGGTCAGGTTGTACAGCATGGAATTGCCGCGGTGATCATCGTCGTCGTTTTTCTGGAACTGCACAAAGAACTGCTCCAGACAGGCCATCTTCTCGCCCAGCACCTTGTCCCGCAAAACATCCCAGGAATAGGTGTGGTCGGGCACGGCGTCGAACAGTGCGGCACCGTTCTTGCCGGGCAGCTTTTTGGCTTCGTCCTCCAGCGCGGCGGTCTGTTCAGCTGCGGCGCGGATGGGATAATGTTCGTTGAACATTGCGATGCCCGCGCTGATGGTCAGTGCCCCGCAGGTGTAGCTGCGCAGGTGCTTCTGGATGCGCAGGGCGGCCTGCAGGGTGTGGTTCCAGGCACCGACCAGAAAGACGTCGTCGCCGCCGGCGTAGACGATGCTGACGCAAAGCCCCTGCAGCAGGCCGTTGATGTGGTACTTGAAGAACAGCGACATCTGCCGCGAGAACGCTGCGGCGCGGAACAGGTTGACGTACTTCATCCGCTGCACGGGGTCGGTCTGGTCCGGCTGCTCAAAGCCGGCAATAAAGGCCTGCCCCAGATTGTCCACGTCCATGCGGCAGATGGCGATGCGGCGGATGCCTTCCGACTGGTCGGCAAGATCCTCAATATTGTTGCTGGCGGCATAGTCGCCGACGAACAGGTTGATGGACGGGCTGAGCGTCCGCACCAGCCGGTTCTTGGTGTAGGAGCGCACAGTGTCGGCGCAGAGGGCGGAGTCGTTCGAGAACGAAAGGAACCGTTTGCTGCCCCGGATGCCCGGCAGCGCAAAGGCACCGGGGCGGGGCGTGCTGTGGACCAGATAAATCGACTGGTTCTGGATCTGTGCCGACAGGTTGGCAAACCGATTGCACCACGGGCAAAGACCCTCGGCGTTGACCTGTGCGGAATTGCCGCACACCTTGCACTCCCGGGTACCGTCGGGGATGGCCTGCACACGGTTCAGGGCGCGGAGCGCAGCGGCATCGTAGGGGTGCTGCTTGTGCTGCTCGGCAATGGCGTTGACCCGGCGGAACAGGGCCTTGTAGGGGCTTGCCTCCGCGGGGACGTTGCACAGGTCGTTGGCGCTGCAGGGGGTCCAACCGTTGGCCAGGAACAGCTGCACGCCGAACTGTTCGTTCAGCCAGCCGTTGAAGGCCCGGTTCCAGTCGGCAAGAGTCTGCTGCACGGCGGCGGTGTTGGGCAGCAGGAGATAGCAGTGCCCGCCGCCGCTGTAAATGATGTTGGTCCGGGTCAGGCCGCAGCCGTCCAGCAGCTCGTCCATGTAGTGCTCCATGAGCAGCTCCAGAAAGAACGAACGGCTGCGGAGGGACCGCAGGGCACCCTCGGTATGGACGGTGTAGATGAACCGCTGGATGCGGGAAAAGTCGGCGGTGTAGAGCAGGAACGCCGGTTCCCGGCGCAGCTCTGCGGGAGTGTCCAGCAGGGAAAAGGCGTCGGCCTGCTGCAGGTACTCGCTGACGCAGGCCGCCAGAGCCGCCGTCAGCTTGAGCTGGTCGTAGAGAGAAATATCCCGGTCCTCGTCCCGCGCGGTGCTGGCAGGCAGGGCGCTGCACTGGGATTCCAGCAGGCCCAGCAGCGCGTTTGCCTGCGCTGGGCTGAACTGCAGGCCGGTGAGCTGCCCCGTCAGCTCCTGATAGAGCTCCCGGTAAACGGCGGCGGGGATGTCCGGCGCATCCTGCACGGGGTCGTGCAGGGCACCGTCCGGGCGGGCAGCCGGGACGGAATACCCGGGGTGCTCCCCGTTCAGGTGGCTGAAAATGGAGCGCAGGGGCCGGTAGCGGGAGCTGGCCGGTTCGGCGGCGGGGGTGTCGGCGGTCACAGACAGGCTGCGGGCAAAGGCCGCGCAGCGGGCGGCGTCCGACCCTGCGGCCGCGCCGCCGCGCACGACAGCCCACTCCGGGGTGTCCGGCAGGGCGGCCAACAGGTCGGCTGCGGTCTTGTCGGCCCGGAAGGCCAGCTTGCCAAGGCCGTGCAGCAGGCCGCAGAAGGTGGCCTGCAAGGTGAGTGTGTTCAAGGAATCATCTCCTTCGGGCAAAATAGCAAGGGAATATGCGAAAAACAGGTTTGAAAAGGTTTGTTCCCATTATAGCACGGGATCCGACAAAGAAAAACGCCGGAAACAGAGAAATTTCGACCGCTTTTTTGGGGAAATTTCCAGTGGGAAACAGTCTGTATTCTAATATAAAAGCTGTGGAAACTCCCGCAGTTGGAAAAATTGCGGAAAAAATCAGGAACAGCCCAAAATTTCACAAAAAAAGCAGCCGCCCCGCTTCGCCGCACAAAACTGTGCAGTAAAGCGGGGCGGTTGCTTGTGTCCCCTTGCGGGGTGTGAGGCGCTATGTTGGGGATTGCGACTGCTATCCTACGTCCCCTTGCGGGGTGTGATCATTCGGCAGTGAGAATCCGACTAATGTCCTCGAAGTGTTGGGTCCTACGTCCCCTTGCGGGGTGTGACATTAAAGTAACAGCTTGAGCCAGAACACGTCTGAGGCGATTCCTCCGTCCCCTTACGGGGTGTGATGTAATGCGCTTGGCAACCTTTTCCCAGTTTAAGTGGAATTTCCAACGTCCCCTTGCGGGGTGTGATTGAAAATCTCGTAGAAGAATTCAGTGATGTGTTGTCTTATCCTACGTCCCCTTGCGGGGTGTGATGCAGGAGAACAAGTTCACAAACTGTACCTGGGACGGGCAAATCCAACGTCCCCTTGCGGGGTGTGATGGCAAAAATGAACAAAAGTGACCGGCCGGAAACCGGCAGAATGTACCTTTTTCATAATGCTGGCACCATTATAACACACTCTGCGCAAAAAGAAAAGCGGAATGGAGAAAAGAATGCCGCTTTTTCCGGTGCGAAGGGTGGAAAGAAAAAAGAACCGGAAATTTTTGCGGAATTTCCAACTGCGGCTGCTCCGGCGGGCTTATCTTATGTGACCGGACAAAAACAGACGAATGCGAAAGGAGCACACAATGGGATTCTTCAGTTCCCTTTGGGGCAAAAACAGCGAGAACGGCAAAAACACCCAGAACAACACACCGACGGTGCAGCAGCCGAGAATGACGGAGGCGCAGCGGCACGATGCCTTTGTGCAGTCCCTGCGCGAGAACACGGCAAACGGGAAGTACGGCCCCGTACCCACCCAGAGCACCGCTCGCAAAGCCGCGACAGGCTCCTCCGAGGACGGCGGCCGGGACCGCGGGGATGACCCGGGTGCCCCCGGCTCGCAGGGCCGCGAGAGCGGGCTGAAGTTTGGCACCTCCAAGTCGGTGTCGGCCTCTCAGGGCAGCGGCAAGGGCCGGGGTGCCGGGCTGGGTCAGGGCGGCGGCCGCAGCGGCGGAGGACATGGGCCCGGCGGCCACGGCGGCCACGGCAGCGGCGGGCATGGCGGTCATAGCGGCGGCCACGACCATGGCGGGCGCTGAAACTTTTTTGCGTTTTTCCAACCGCAGCCCAACCGGCGGGCTTGTCTGTAGTGTAAGACAAACCTGCTTCAACAGAAAAGGAGAACCCACTATGTTTGAGTCTGCACTTGGCAACCTGTGTATCGTGATCTGCGGCATGACCGTGCTGCTTTCGGCCTTTTTCATCTGGCGCACGGAGACGCTGCCCAACCGGCTGATCGTCGCTGCTGCGGCGGCGCTCGTACTGATCTTCCGCTGGCAGATCAGTATGGTGATCTACCAGTTCGTGGCGTCCATCTTCACGCTCATCGCGCTGTTCGTGGGCGTCGTGCTGCTCTGCGCCCTGCCCTTTGTGCTCATCCGTCTCTTCCTGCACTGAGGGGGGTGAAAGGATGGAGTACGCGTTCACGCTGAATGTCCTGCCCGTGGTCGGCGGTGTGGTGATCGTGCTGGTGCTGGTGCTCTGTGAGCTTGGAAGCACCGGCTTTGGCGGCGGTCTGCCGTCGGGCGGCTACCGGTATTACATCGGAGAGCACACCGTGCTGTATCTCCGGCAGTCCGGCAAACGCTGCCGGGCCTATGTGCTGGAGGGCGAAGCCCCGCCGGCGGTGCCGCTGCACCACTCCCGGGGCGGTACTTATTTCAAGGTGCGGGCGGCCTCTCCGGCAGAGGCCGAGCTGGAGATCGAACAGGCTTATCAGCGGCGGCCGGAGCTTGAGCAGTAAGGGCAGCCGCACAACAGAAAGGAACCCGTTATGGCAAAGCTCCGGAAACTGGTCGGGTGGCTCCCGGCCGTGGGCGCAATGATCTTCAATGGCTGTGTGATCGGTTGGCTGCACTGGGCAAAGCCGCAGCTTCTGGGGTCTCCGGTCCCCGGCAATGTCATCGCGGTCGGTTACACCATCCTGTTCCTGCTCTGGTGGTGTCTGGCCCCGGCAGCAACGGCCTGCGTGATCGGCGGGCCGTTCTTTCTGTGGTGCGCCGCGCTGCTGCCGGCGGAGCTGCTGTTTGCGCTGACAGCGCTCCGGCAGGTCTGGCCGGTGGGGGTGCTGCTGGCAGTCCTCTGGTTTGCGGGCGTGTTCTGGTTCCGGCGCAGGAGCTTCCGGCAGTTCCGACGGCAAAGCCGCCGCTGCGGGTACGACGACTTTGCCCTCCTGTGCGGAGAGGACCGCGTCCGGGAGAACTGCCGCCGGTTCGGCGTGCTGCTGGCAACGCTCCTGCTGGCAGTGCCGGCGTGCTGGGGCATGTGGAGCAGCCGGGTGTACCTGACCGCAGCGGCACCCGCGCAGACGCAGGCGGAAACAACGGCGCAGCTCCACGAAAAGAAATTCCTGCCCGGCTTTGCGGAGGATGTCTGGGAAACGGCGTCGCTGGACAGCAAGACCGAACTGGCAAAGCAGCTGGCCGCCTATGAGCTTGCCATGCTGGGGGTGCCGGACGGGACAGATGTTACGGTCCAGCCGCTCGACGAGGACTGGCTGGGCTACTACAGCGTCTCCTCCCGGCAGATCGTGCTCTCCCGGTCTGTGCTGGAAAGCGGGACCGCGCAGGAGACCATGGACACCATCGCCCACGAGGCGTACCATGCGCAGCAGGCCTATGTGGTGGAGAACATCGACTGGGACGATGCTGCGACCCAGGCGGCCTACTACGACCAGGCCAGACGATGGCTGCGGAACTATCAGAGCGGGTACGTCTCGGGCGACGAGGATATCCTGGGCTACTATTTCCAGCCGGTGGAGGCTGATGCCAGAGCTTATGCCAAAGAAGAAACTGAGAGGTTGCAGGAATTGATAAGTCGAAATTTGCAGGAGGATAAATAAGCGGTGTCAGCCACACCGGGAAGATGTACACCTATTATAAGTGTGCTGCTGCCAAGAAGAAAAAGACCTGCGATAAAAAGGCTGTGCGGAAACAGTGGCTGGAAGATCTGGTGGTCAACGAGACCATGAAGCTGGTGGAAGATGACGCTTCCATGAATGCCATCATTGCCAAAGTCATGGAATTGCAAAATCAGGAAAGCACAGACCTGCCCATCTACGAAAAGCAGTTGAAGGAAACGGAAGTCGGCATCACCAATATGCTGAACGCCATCCAGATGGGCATTCTGACCAGCTCTACCAAGGAACGGCTGGAAGCGCTGGAAGATCAGCGAAAAAACTGCAAGCCCGCATTGCCGAGGAACGGCTGGCCAAGCCGAAGATGAAAAAAGAGTTCGTACGGTTCTGGCTGCTCCGTTTCCGTAAGCTGGATATGACCCAGCCGGAGCAGCGGCAGGCACTGGTGGATACCTTCATCAATGCCATCTATCTCTATGATGATAAGGTGCTTATTACCTTTAACTATAAGGAAGGTACAGAAACGGTCGCTTTCGGGGAAGCCGTGAAAGCAGAGAAAAGTTCGGATATGAGTGCGCGAGGTGCACCAAACCATGAAAATCCGAACCTTTTCTCGATAGGAGAAGGGTTCGGATTTTTTGTTTTCTTCGGAAAGCAAAATGAAGGCTCCTTCCCGACGGCTGTGTGTCCAAAACCTTATCAGAAGAACCGTATAACAAAAGTCACAACTGTAAAGGTGCCGTAAGGCAGAAAGGACACAAACATGAAGTACGATGCAAGAGCCTGCCATTTCAACATGGATACCGGCTGCGTGGAGCTGCTGCTCCGGGATGGGAGAATGATCTCCATTGACTGCACTGGGGTCGAGGATGAATTGGACGTGACCATGGCGCAGAGGTTGGAGTTAGATTATCTCATCTACAATGACCCGCTTGGCTATGCAGACTTGATTCTGAACGGCGAACCAGAGGAGTATCTGAAGAATGTGGCGGGAAGTCACGGATTAGAAGATTAAGCATAAAA
>Ga0129310_1001222_pt1 | contig 23562 bp, 19 predicted proteins | sample Go1ome_2_FD_94433 | JGI IMG/M metagenome (GOLD analysis project Ga0129310, IMG submission 94433) | Western lowland gorrila individual fecal microbial communities from Wisconsin, USA - Go1022A metagenome | ecosystem: Host-associated > Mammals > Digestive system > Large intestine > Fecal | place...
GATCTCTTTTTCATACTTCTGTATGTGTCTGTAACTTCTTGCCATAACAAAACCTCCTATGGTTTCTATTATACCATAGGAGGCTCTTTTTGTCATTGTACGTTTTTACTGGGGCGGTTCAGCTGCGGGAGTGCTTTTTTGTGCATCACAGAGGCAAAAAAAGGGTAAATAGTATGTTTTGAGAGGTGAACTATCACTGAAATTGTGCAAATTGACAGTCTGCGCAGGTAAGTGAATGATGGTCAAAAATGGTCACTGCCAAAAATGTCAAATAATTGTATGAATAAGCTATCAAACAGTTGTCAGAGATGCAAATTATAAAGCATATTAAACAAAATCAAGGCACTTAAGCTGTGTCGGAGTGTTGTCATAATGCTATGGCGTGGCAGGCGAAAATTGTGCAAGTGTACGAAGTTTTTTTTTATGTATTCAAATATTAGCATATGCTATTGACAATTTGTTGGGCAAGGTATACAATATTATTTACGAGAGGGTCTGCGCGTAATTGTGAAAGGGTACAGCAGACGAAGGAAAGGTGGTTAAAGAATATGACATTTGACGCCATTTACAATATCGCACTGGAGGTCGCAAATGCCCGCGCACAAAGCGGCAAGCGTGTTGCTCCCGGTGATACGATATGCGTTATGATATCGCGCACAGGCAGGGTCTATAACGGCGTCAGCCATACCGAGATGATGAACGGCAAACAGGTGAGCGTACATGCTGAGATAGATGCTATGCTAAATATGCAGACTTACGGCAACGAAGTTTCGGTGGATTCGATGGTCCTTATAGATGCCATGACCCGCAGTCCGATGCTCCCATGCGCGGGGTGTCTGGAACACATCATATCGAAGAGTCCGGAAAACTCGGCGGGCTGTATAGTAATGCCCGACAGGATCATACCTATCGGTGAACTTATGGGTGCGCAGAATTCGGCGTTCAGCGGTATGCCGGCCGGCATGCCGTCAGCGTCACCTGTACAGTCAGGTTACTTCCAGTCGATGCCGTTCGAGGCGGCGCCCGTACAATCGGGATATGTACAGTCAATGCAGTTCGGCGCTGCACCTGTGCAGTCTTCAAATCTCCAGTCTATGACATCTTCGCAGGTGGCTGACGGTGCAGGTTCGGGAGGGACTTCAAAAAACGACCTGCTGAAAAACCGTGTCAGCAGTCTGCTGAGTGCGGCGGAAACAGATGAGGAGGAAGATGAAGAGTTTCTGGAAGAACTTACCAGCAAGAAAAAGAAGAAAGGTCTTTTCGGACTTTTCGGTTGATCACAGCAAGCGTTTCAGAACATACGAAGCAAAATAAACCGCAGATATCCATGCGGTCAGAGAAAGGGTAGTTTTAAGATATGGCTAAGGCAAAAAAGAAGGAAAAGAAGAAGGGCGGCATATCCCTTAATCTGGTACTTATATTCCAGCTGATAATCATGCTGGGTCTTGTACTGACGATAACAAATATAATCAGTTCGAGGACGAGGGCAAATTCTGATGCCCGCCTGAATATGACCACCGAAGAGCGTGCGCAGGTAATACTGAACTACGTTGAGGTGTCTGAAAGACAGCTGAAGGACTTCAGCAGGGCGGCACAGGTCACTGAACTGCTGGAGGATCCCGAAAACGAGGAAAAACTTCAGGCGGCACAAAAGCTGGCAAGAGATTTCCACCTTGATATACCTTATATCGAGGGTCTGTATATTTCAAAGTGGGATACCACAGTGCTTGTCCACTCTACCATGATGGGTGCTATAGGCAAGCCTACCAGAAGCGGCGATGAACTTATCCTGTTGCAGGGAGACATGAAAAACAGCGGCAATGCGGTCTACAACGGCGGTATCATAAAATCGCCCGCTTCCGATAAACAGGTAATTTCGATGTACAAGGCTGTGTATGGCTCGTTCGGCAAGCCTATCGGTATGGTCGGTATGGGTATCGAAACAGATGGTCTGATAACCACTCTGGACAGGATATCGGGTGCGAACAAAAACGCCGCTGACAAGGAAGTAAAGGCAAAGCAGGCACAGTCGGCGCTGACAAACGCATTCTACTACATGATCAAGGCGGACAGCGGCAACATACTGTTCAACGGTCAGGAGAAGGGCAAGATCGATGTTCCTGTCGAGGTAGACGAACTGAAAAAGCTGTGCGAGAAGTACGGTGCGACAAATAAGGACGCTACTGGTAAGATAGAGTACACTGACGGCGGCAAGGACTACGTTGCCAGCTACGTGTACATAGCCAAGTATGACTGGCTGTTTACCGTAAACGTTGCAAAGTCGGATATCTATTCGCTGACATACGCCATGAGAATGTTCCTGGGTGCATTCGGTGCGATAATCATCGTGCTGACAACAGTATTCTTCTTCATCAACAAGCGTCAGGAAAGGATCAACCAGAAGCTGGTATCCACCATCGCAAAGAACGCACAGACAAGACAGTCGCTGAACACAGCGATGTTCAAGGATGTGCTTACAAATGCCAACAACCGTGTATCTTTCTCGATGGATATGGAAAAGTCAGATGTAAGTGCTGATAAGCCATGCTACTTCATGATGTTCAACATTCTGGGATTCAGTGAGATAAATACCAGATACGGCAACGACGCAGGCGACAGACTGCTGGTAAGAACTGTTGAAACTCTCAACGATATCTTCCCTGACAGGGCAGTATACCGTACAGGTTCGGACGAGTTCGTGGTCATGATACCCACCGAGAACGGTCAGCCCGCACCCGAACAGGTGCTCAACGATGTAAACACAGCGTTCAGACAGCTGATGGTACCTGAGAAGATCGATAACATGGGTGCTATCTATCCTAAGTTCAAGATAGCGGTCATCAAGAGGAGCAGTGCGGCTGATACCTCTGTAGTATCTGCACTTAAGGATATGACCAACAGAACAGGCGAAGCTACTTACGGCATGATAGATTACCGCGAGATGTGATAAAGTAAGTTCAATATCAAGACCCTCGGCGCATGTCGGGGGTCTTTTTGTGAAAGGAGATAAATATGACATTTGAAGAAGCTGTACAGGCGATACCTGCGGGCAGATACCGCCATTATAAGGGAAACGAGTATGAGGTCATCTGCGTGGCGAAACATTCCGAAACGCTGGAACCTGTGGTGGTCTACCGCGCACTTTACGGTGAGGGCGGCGTGTGGGTGCGTCCCGCCGAGATGTGGAACGAAGATGTGGGCGGCAGGCGCAGGTTTGAGAAGATATGAGGTGATGATATGGCAAAACAGGCAAAGCGCGGTTTTATGCCGACCGATGAGCGGGATTTTTCGGAAAAGTCGCAGGTCATTCTGCGCAAGGCGGCTGAGGAAGTCGGTTTCCTGCTGGACAGGGGCTACCCCGTGAAAAGCGTGACAACTTTCGTGGGCAATCACTATCTGCTGAGCGAGCGGCAGAGACTTGCACTGGCGCGGGTTGTGTCACCTAAGGTGAATATAGCAAAGCGAAAGGCTAAAGAGGTCGGCGCAGACGAACTTTCGGGCGAAACGCTGTATATCGACGGCTTCAACACCGTCATCACACTGGAGATAGCCTATTCGCAGTCGATGCTGTTTCGTTGTATGGACGGCACCGTTAGAGATCTTGCGGGGCTTCACGGCACATATCGGCTGATAGAACAGACAGATCTCGCTATAAAGGCGATGTGCGAAACGCTGGGCGAACTGGGCGTGAAGCGAGCTGTCATCTATCTGGACGCGCCCGTTTCCAATTCGGGACGGCTGAAAGAGCGTATTTTTGAGGTTTGCGGCGAACTTACCTTTGAACTTGAGGTGCTTATAGAGAACCCCGTTGACGCTATATTGAAAACAAAGCCGCTCGTGGTCACGGCAGATGCTATCATTCTCGATGAATGCGGGCGCTGGTTCGACCTGACGAAGTGCGTGATTGAACGGAAGATAGGCGATTACGGATTTGTCGACATCTGCGGAGAATAAGTGTCAGCGCTTAGCATCTTCTTCCATTTCGGCATTCCAGTCAGCAGGCATGGGAGCGAATTTGCGCATACAGCGAACAGCTTTGTTGACCGCACCGTACATCAGTCTTGTGCCGCTTTCGTCTGCCTTGTAGTTTGAGGCGTGTTCGATGCCCATTGAACCTGCGGTGGCGGCGGCATCTATGTTCGCGCCTAAGAATATGAACTCCCAGCCGTATTTCTTCTGTTCCTTTTCGATGAGGGCTTTGACCTTGTTGTAGCTGAATTCGCGGCTGGCATTCTCCATGCCGTCGGTGGTTATGACGAATATGGTCTTTGCGGGAACATCTTCGGAGCGGGCATATTTGTGTATGCCTGCTATGTGGCGGATAGTCCTGCCTACCGCATCGAGAAGTGCGGTACAGCCGCGCGGAACGTAGTCACGTTCGGTCATGGGGGCTATCGTGCCGATGTCTGCGCGGTCGTGAACATAGATAAATTCAGTGTCAAAAAGTACCGTTGTTACCAGCGCCTTGCCCTCCGCCTGCCGCTGGTCTTTTATCAGCGAGTTGAACCCGCCGATGGTATCAGCTTCAAGTCCTGACATCGAACCGCTGCGGTCGAGTATGAAAACCAGTTCTGTGAGGTCGTTTCTGTTGTTTTTCATAGTAGTTCCTCCTTAGAAATATGTATCATGTTCAGCCTTGCTTATAGCAATCCGCCTTAAAATTCAGACAAAATCCAGTCACAAAATCCATAGATCCGAGCTTTTGCGACTGGATTTTGTGATTTTAAATAGTTGGATTGCTATAGGCTGTTCCTTTACTGTGACTATATGATAACATATTTTTCAGCGGAAGAGGTCGCCTGTGAAGCGACAAATCAATGACGCGGTCAACCCTTTAAAACACCGCAATACCGAAATCACAGGAGAAGAAAAAATGCGCAGCCTTTTCTGGGCTGCGCATCTGTTGTTATGTTATCCTGCAATAGTCTTGTCGGGGAGCGATTTTATGCTCTTGACATGGGCTGCTATACGGGAGATATCGCTAACATTGATGGAGTTGTCGCCGTTGATGTCGGCTGCCTTGCGGCGGTTCTCGTTAAGCGAACTTACGCCCTTTACATGGGCTGCTGTGAGTGTGATATCGGTGACATTTATCTTGCCGTCGAAGTTCACATCGCCCAGCTTGTAACCGCTGATGTCGGCTGGGTCAACTGCAAATGAGATGGTGGTCTTGCCTGTGTAGTCGCCTGTGCCTGTAACGGTCACGCTGCCGTTGCCTATCTCGGTGCCGCCTTTGTATGCAACGGTGTAATCTGTGCCCGCGTGAAGCATCCTGTCGCGGTAGGTCACGGTTACTTCGGGCTTGTGCTGAGTGCCGTCATAGATGTATGACTTTTCTGATAGGGTGATGTAGCAGTCTGCTATATCTACCTTTGAAGAAGCTGCCTGCGCAGGGATAAATTCTATCTTGCTTGCGCCTGCGGTGCCGTTGTTCTCGGCAGAAATGAACATCTGGAAAGCGTTGTAGAGTGGCTTTGAGGGGTCTTTGCCGTAGGCAGACCTGTATGCCTCTGCATAAGCTGCGGCAATATCGCTGTAACTGTAGTAAGCAACGCCCGATCTGAGTGCGTAAGGTGCGACCTTAGCCCAGACTTTCCAGGGGTCATCGTCCTGCAATATCAGTGTGGGGGCAACGCCGTTTGTGTCGTAGGTGACTGCTATGCTGCTGCCTGCGGTCATCTTTGAGAAGTCAAATGAAACTGCCTCTGAGGGTGTCCATTCGCTGGCAGAAAGGCTGCCTGTGTAGATAGTTTCTCTTTCGCCCGAAACAGGTGCAGAAGGTGCGGGAGTGCCGTAATAGGTTTCGATCAGCTTGTTTACCATCGGCAGAGAAGCCTCGTTCCATGCGCATGTCTTTCTGTTTATCAGACCGAAAGCCTCAGCGTGGTCGGAAGATGATTTTATGCCGTTATCCCAGATCACTATGGGCAGTCCCAGAGTTTTAGCCTTTTTCGCGAAAGCATCAGCCCACTTTACCCGCTCATTGTCATTATCCTTGTTGGTCGCACCGAATTCTCCGATGACAACAGCGTGACCTTTCTGTAGGAAAGTGCTGTTTATCGCACTGAATACGCTGTCAAGCTCACTTTGCTGTGAACTGTCGAAAGTTGAAGTGCCCTTGTTGTTCAGCGCGAAGTTGTACGGCGAGTAGCAGTGTACCGACACCATCAGGTTAGGGTCATCAGGGAAAGTAAGTGCTTTCATCGCCGCAGAGGTATTGCTTGCGGCATAAGTGGGTATCATAAGACAGCGGTCGCTGTTCTTGCCGCCTGTAGCCCTGACGGTATCTACGAAATCCTTATTCAGCTTGTTGATGACTTCGCGCATCTCAGCTGTGCCGCCGTCCCATTCGTGAGCGCCGCCGTAGTTGCGGGGTTCGTTCATGCCCTCGAATATCAGGTGGCGGTCATATCCGCCGAATTCTTTTGCTATCTGTTTCCAGAATGCTTTCAGTTCTTTTGAAGCGGCGGAGTAATTGGCGTTGGTGGGTGTGTTCCACTCTTCGTGGTGGATATTGAGGATAACGTAGGTATCTTCGTCTATGCACCAGTCAACGACCTCTTTTACGCGGTCCATCCATGCGGTGTCGATATTGAAATTCGCATCAGCGTGGGGATACCAGGTAACAGGTACGCGGATAGTGTTGAAGCCCTTTGCCTTGACAGCATCTATCAGCGCTTTTGTGGTTTTGGGGTTGCCCCAGTAAGTTTCGGCATTAAGACCCAGACTCTTGTGGTTAGTGCCGTCATGGGAATCGAATGTGTTGCCCAAATTCCAGCCCACGCCCATATCGGCGGCTATCTCGAATGGTGTCATTTTTGACACGTCTTTTGCCGAAGCTGTCAGCACAGGCATCGCAGAGAGCGTCATAGCACCTGCTGCGGCAAGGCTCAGCATTCTTTTGAATGTGACTTTCATAGATCTTCTCCTTTCACTCGGCGGCGGGGGATAAGCCCGCACAGTATCACATTGCAGATCATCCTTTCAGCACACCGCTTAAAATAACGGCAGGTCATCTTTTCGGTGAAAACCACCGTCACTGACTGTTATGGTAAACGACACGTTTACTATATTTCTGCATTCGGCGCCCGCAGACACGGTGCTCAGCATTTACTGTGTCGAATGCGTGCGGCTGTGAGCGCTGAATGTACTGAAATACTTGTCGTTTGCAATAAACCGCTGTTTTGTGGTGTATCAGCAGGATAACTACACTGTATTATAGCACAACAGGCGCGGCATTTCAAGTATTTTGGGTGACCTTTTTTCGTGATATACTAAAATTTGGCAGCCACGCGGGGATATGCGGGCGGTGTTTCGGGGAAAGCAAAATATATCAAAAATGGGAGTCGCCGAAAGCGCGGAAGATATGAGCCGATCACCTAAAGTTATGCTAAAACGCTGTTTTGGGTGGTGTGTCAGCGGGGGAGAATACACAAAGATCTGTCAAAACCGATTTCCGTGAAAAGTTTGTGTAAACCCTTGAAAAATGTGCTGTAATGTGCTATAATAGTCACTGATAACCGTAAGCTGATAAAGGGAGGCGTTTGTATGATAAAGATAAAAAATCATCTCGGCACTATCGGGATATCTACAGGCTATTTAAGGCAACTGATCTCTGCTACGGCAGAAAACTGCTTCGGTGTGGCGGGGCTTAACGCATACGGCGCAAAACAAGGCGTATACGCTATGCTGAAAAGAGAGAATACGACCAAAGGCGTTATCATTTCGCAGGACGGAGATGAACTGGTGGTTGACCTGCACATAACTGTCACCTATGGTGTGAATGTCGGTGCTATCGTGGACAGCATAATACATAAAGTCAATTATGCGCTGACCAATGAAGCGGGTGTGTCGGTCAAGGCGGTCAACGTTTATGTTGATGAAATGACAGACTGAATCATGGCACAGTCTTTCGGATCATAGATGATATAGGAGGAAAGAACAGTGATAAACGGAAATATGCTGCGCCGCGCATTCATCAGCGGTGCGCACAGTATCACAAACAAGAAAAAATCGGTGGACGAACTGAACGTTTTTCCTGTGCCTGACGGCGATACAGGTTCCAACATGTCCATGACAATAAATAACTCGGTGGCTGAACTTGAAAACCTTGAAGACAGCGTGGCTTGCAGCACTGTTGCAAGCACTGCGGCTTCCTGCCTGCTGAGGGGTGCAAGGGGAAACTCGGGCGTTATTCTTTCGCTGATATTCAGGGGTTTTGCGAAAGGGCTTGCGGGCAAGAACGAGATGTCGGCGGAAGACCTTGTAAATTCACTGGAACTGGGCGTTCAGGGCGCGTACAAGTCTGTTATGAAGCCCACTGAGGGCACTATACTGACCGTTGCGAGAGAGGCGGCTGAAAAGGCAAGGGCATCGCTGAGGTCTACCAATGATGTAAGGGCGATAATGGCTGACATCTGCACACAGGCGCGTGAAACGCTGGACAAGACCCCGACACTTCTGCCTGCGCTGGCTAAGGCGGGCGTTGTCGATGCGGGCGGCATGGGTCTGGTCATAATATTCGAGGCTATGCGCGATGTTTTTGACGGCGGCGAGATAGTCGAGCAGACAGTTCAGGCGGCTGTACAGAACCAGCATAACCACGTTGAAGATGCTGTCACCACTGATACTTTCTCATCGGTAGTGGGTCAGTATGATGCGGTGATAAACTTCACCTACTGCACCGAGATGCTGATAACAAAGAAACCCGACTGCGATGACCCCATCAAGCTTAGGGCTTATCTTGAAACCATCGGTGACTGTGTTGTGGTGGTGGACGATGACGAGATAATCAAGGTACATGTACACACCAACAATCCCGGCAAGGCTATCGAAAAGGGTCTGGAGTTCGGGTATATAAACTTCCCTAAGGTTGAAAATATGAAGTTACAGCACGAGAAGGAGCAGAAAAAGGCGAAGAGCACTTTTGTTCCTGCCGAGCAGGAGAAGGATTTCGGCTTTGTGGCTGTGGCGGCGGGAAACGGCGTTGAGGCGCTGTTCAAAGATGTGGGCGTTGACTGCGTGGTCAAGGGCGGTCAGACCATGAACCCATCTACACAGGATATTTTAGAGGCTATAATGAGCTGTCCTGCAAAGACGGTGTTCGTTCTGCCAAACAACAAGAATATAATCATGGCGGCTGAGCAGGCTGTCAAGCTGGCTGACAGAAAGGTATGCGTATTGCAGACAAGGACGATACCTCAGGGCATGTCGGCTATGCTGGCGTTCGACCCCGAAGCTGACTTCAACACGAACCGCATCGAGATGACTGCGGCGATAGAGAGAGTTTCAACAGGGCAGATAACTTTTGCCGCCAGGGACTCGGATTATGAGGGCAGAGATATCAAGCAGGGCGAGATACTGGCGATGGACAACGGCAAGCTGTCATTTGTTGAGAAAGACCTTGCTAAGGCGGCTTTCAAGCTGACGAAGAAGCTGGTAAAGGGCGACAGTTCGTACATCACCATAATTTACGGTGCTGATGTCACCGATGATGCGGCTGAGGCGCTGTACAAGCAGATAAGCACGAAATTTTCGGGACTTGATGTAAACCTGATAAACGGCGGACAGCCTGTTTATTACTATATCATATCGGTAGAATGACAGACAAGAGCCGCGTTGATGCGCGGCTCTTTTGTATTTGGGAGGTCAGAGATGAATTATAGGAAATATGAAGAACTGCTCAGAAGAACATATAAAACAGCTCCGGCTCCGCTGGAAAGCGGTGTGCAAGCGCTGGTGTTCATGTATCTGGACGAATTGTTTGAAAACTGCATCGGATATGAGCCTGTTATTATTGATCGTATGAAGAAAGACTCGGTTTATGGTACATGCGGCGGTGTATCCGATATTGCGATAGTGCGGAATGATCTTGATTATGATAATTCAAAAAAAGATAAAGACACAGAGAAAAGTAAGATACGTTTTTGTGTTGAAGTCAAAGAAATAAAGAAATCAATAGATAAAGATAAGTTCCGTATACAGTTTCTTGGGCATTTATTGACATTTGGCGAGGGTATTATCACTAATGGAAAAAAGTGGGAACACTATCGGTTTATGCCTTCGGAGAATGATAAAAATATACTAAAACCAATGATAGAGAAATACATCACATTGAAGGAAAAGAAGAAGGAAGAGAATGAACAGTTAAATAGTCTTATAGAGAAGATAATGGATCATCACAGTGTAAAAGAATTGTTTGAAAACCCTTCAGCTAGTTTTGAACTTGTAAAGCATGAGGACAAGAAACTGAAAGTTGACCCGAACATTTTCCTTGAACTGACAAAGTATGTATGCGTGCTGATACAGGAGCTTAACAAGATAGAGGTGGTAAAATAATGGACAGATTTTTTGCGGTCATCTCGCGTATGAAGTACATAAACCGCTGGGCGCTGATGCGCAACACCATCAAGGAGAATATCAGCGAACATTCGCTGGAAACGGCGTTTATCGCCCATGCACTGGCGCTGATAAGGAATGAGAGGTTCGGCGGGAATGTCAATGCTGAGCGGTGCGCTCTGCTGGCGATGTACCATGATACCACCGAGATAATCACGGGCGACCTTCCGACACCGATAAAGTATTACAGCAAGGAGATAAAGGGTGCTTACGATGAAGTGGAGGAAAAGGCGAAAAACACGCTAATCTCCTATCTGCCCGATGACCTGAAAAAGTATTATGAACCTCTGCTGGGTCACACGGAGGAAGAGGCTGAACTGTGGAAGCTGGTCAAGGGGGCTGACAAGCTGTCGGCGCTGATAAAGTGCATCGAAGAACGCAAAATGGGCAACGCAGACTTCGCATCTGCCGAGAAAGCTACCGTTGAAGCCATTCACGCACTGGGTCTGCCCGAAGTGGAGGTCTTCATGGAGGAATTCATACCCGCTTACGGACTTACGCTTGATGAACAGGCGTGAGGTCGCTGCGGGCGGCGGGGAATGTCAGGCAAAAAATGACATACCCAAAAAACGGTTAAAATGTGCAGGAAAATTTGTCTTTAAAAAAGTTGCATTAATAGAAGAGATGTGTTATAATAATAGATGTATTTCCAATGATATGAGGGATAAGTTATAATGCACGAGAAAAAGATAGGCTCAAGCTACGGCAAACTGATGATGAACACCATCATTTTTGCCATCGGCTCTTTTAGTTCAAAAGTGCTGGTACTGCTGCTTGTGCCGATATATACAAATCATCTGACCAGTGCGGAGCAGGGTAAGACCGACAATCTTACCATGATAGCCAACTGGATGATACCCCTCGCGACACTGACCATCAGCGAAGCTATAATACGCTTCGGGCTTGACAAGGCTTACGACAAGAAGAAAGTCTTTACACTGGGCAACCTTGCCTGCGGTGCGGGCATGCTCGCATTTGCGGTGATATTGGGGCTGGTGCGGCTGATAGGGGTCGCGGATAAGTGGATAAGCGGGTACACGATACTGCTTTTCCTATATGTGTTCATGTCGGGCATAAAAACGCTTTATACGACTTTCGTGCGGGCGATGGAGAAAGTCCGATTGTTCGCAGTGGCGGGAATAATCGCGACGTTTTTCACGCTGCTGTTCATGGTGCTGTTCTATCTGGTACTGCCCGATGATTTTCTGGGGGCGGGTACAGGTATAGAGAAGTACCTGCTGTGTACGATACTTTCCGACGCTATAACAGCGGTGTTCGTTACCATAGCGGCGAAGCTGTGGAGGTATATCGACTTTAAGGATATCGACCGCGAACTGCTTACGACGATGCTTCAATACGCTGTGCCGCTGATACCTGCGCAGCTTTTGTGGCTGATAACTAACGGTTCGGACAGCTTTATGACCACCCACTATCTGGGTGAGGGCAGAAACGGCGTTCTTGCGGCGGCTTACAAGATACCTAACCTTGTGGCGACGGTGTACATGATGTTCGGGCAGGCTTGGAACATGTCTGCCATAACCGAGAACGACTCGGAGGACAGGGATACCTTTTATGAGAAGGTATTCGACTTCAACCAGAGTTTGCTTTATATACTGGCGGCGGGCTGTCTGCTGGTGGTACAGCCGATAACTGCCGTATGGATAGGCGCATCGGTGCGCGATTGCGTGAAATATTCGCCACTGCTGATATATTCGACGATATTCTCATGCCAGACAACTTTCATGGGCAGTATATATCTGGCAAGCAAGCAGACCAAAAGGTCACTGGTGACCAGCGTTATATCGGGCGTTATCAATGTGGGTCTTAACATAGTGCTGATACCGACCATCGGGCTGTACGGTCCGCCTCTTTCGACGGTGGCGGCTTACCTGACGGTGTTCATCATACGCGCTGTTGACACGAGAAAGATAATACCTTTCAGGATAGATATACGCAAGATGATAGTCAGCAATGTGCTGATAGTCATAATGACGGGCATACTGCTTATAGAGCCTGATATGTGGCACCACAAGATATTCTATCTGATAGTGCTGGCGCTGTTCTGTGCGGTGTTCGTGATAAACATGGAAGCCATAAGCAGTTTGTTCTTCCGCTTTTTGCCGAAGAGCATCGCGGAGAAGGTCACTTCGCTGGGAACGAAGAAGCTGTCGCTCATAGCGGCGGGGCTGGTGGCTTTCGCGGGGCTGAACATACTGTTCAGGGCGATACCGCTGATGATACTGCTGGCGGCAGGATATGCGTTCGGCTTCCACATAGATGCGCCGAAGATATTCAGCGTGTGCGGAGTGGTGTGTGCGGCGCTGGTGGGCTTTCTGATAGCGCCGGAACTGGGCGGCGGACTGCTTTTTGTAATGTGGGCGGCACCGATAGTCAAGTACAGGAGAAAAATATACATCGCGGCGGCTGTGGTGTCGCTTGATGTATTTCTTGGGGCGCTGGTAACGGCTGAACTGGGCATGTTCCTGTTCTTGGTAGAACTTATCGCACTGATGATAGTTTTCAGAAAGAAACTCGCTGACTTTGTGCTGGATTACATCGAATACGGCACGCTGGGACCCATTGACAGGGTGACCGAGAAGATACCTCACCGCAGGAAGAGCGGCGCGGAAGATGACAACATTGCCGATGATGATGACATCAACGGCTGATAATAAAGGAGAAATCTATTATGGCAGAATTGAAATTTGAGATCGTGGAGCACATTGGTGTGCTTTCAGAGAATGCTAAGGGCTGGACTAAGGAACTCAACAAAGTCAGCTGGGGCGAGCATGCACCTAAGTACGACATAAGAGATTGGTCGCCCGATCACACAAGAATGGCTAAGGGCGTTACACTGACCGATGAAGAACTGGAGGCTCTTAAGGCTATACTTAACGGCGAGGTCGAGGACGACATCGACGAGTCGCAGATGCTTTGATTGGCGGGACAAAATGATGACAGGCGGCACTTTCGCTACAGGCGGGGTGTCGTTTTTATTTTGCGGCGACCGCTCGGTGAAATATATAATATGGTAGAATATGTTATTTAGTCTGCCAAAAATGACTGTGTGTTGGATATATTTTACAACATGCAGTGTCGATTTTGTGTGATTTACACTAAAGGGATAAGAGTTTTAACAAAATGTAAAACTTGCATTGATGGTTAAATGATAATCGAATGTTCATAACAGATTAATAATTATCTGATATAATTAAATCGTTGAAAGCATATTAAACAGACCATCGGAGGATATACGTATATGGAGCAGCATGGTATAAGCAAGCTGGACCTGAAAAGACGAAACAGAATGCAGGTCCTCAAAATACTAAAGCAGAGAGGCCCTACATCAAGAATAGATATCGCAGGCACCCTCGAACTGACGAGAGCGGCTGTTACTATCATCACCAATGAGATGATAGAGCAGGGCATAATTCAGGAGATAGGCGAGTACAAGCATGTCACTGAAAAAGCACCTCGCGGCAGAAAGAAGATACTTATAGACATAAACCACCACTACAAGTTCGTCATCGGTGTCACCATCGAGGAGGATATTGTCAGCGTGGGTCTGTCTACTCTGGCGGGTGCAGTGCTGGATAAGAGAAATCTCTCGATCGACCATACCATTGAATACAATGCTATATTTGACTTTGTAAGAAAGTCTATAAAGGAAGTTCTGGCAGACAACTGTCTGGACAAGAGTTCGATACTGGGTATAGGCTTCGGCATTTTCCCGACCATGTATGACAAGCTGGGCATAGATGTGAGGGACGGTATACCTGATTACACAAAGGTGCGCGGCATCATCAAGAGTTATACAGATCTGCCGCTGGTATTCGACAACTCTGTAAAGGGCACAGCGATGGCGAACATCGACTTCCTTAAGACAAAGGATCCCAACAGACAGAACATCGCGTTTTTGCAGTACGGCAACAACATGAACTTCGTTGTGACCAATCTGAACGAACCTATCGTTTCATACGATAACAGAACAGGATTCGTTGACAAGATGATAATCAATCCTTACAGCGAGAGGACATGTGAGAAGTGCGGCAGAAGGGGCTGTGTCGAGAATGAGATAACTCCTGCGGCTACGCTGTTAAAGTTGGATAAGGTATATTCGGCTGAGAAGACACCTTATCTGTATGAGGTATCGAAAGGCAACTTCAAGAATGTTAATATGGATATGGTACAGGCTGCCTACGACAAGGAGGATCCTGCGGTAAGAGAGGTCGTTGACAGCGAGATAAGGCTCACAGCTGTGCTGATAAACAACCTGTTCTTCTCGACTAATCCACAGAAGATAGTACTGCACCACTTCACAAACCACACCAACAACGAGAACGATTTCAACCGCATCAGAAATGCGCTGAATGAAATTGCGGGTGCTGCTGTGGCGGGCAAGATAGAAACTTCTATCATCGAGGACAAGCACCGCTTCCTGTCGGGCTGCGCTCTGGCTATCAGAGAACTGTTCTTCAATCGCGGCGGTTTCGATACAAACAGTTAAATATTCTCCCCGTAGGCTTGTCCTGCGGGGATTTTTTATGGAGGGCAAAAATGTTTGAGTACAATAATTCTCCTGCTTTGGAGTATATATTCGGCTTTTCGCATTCGGGAAAGCCTGTAAAGGATCTGGGGAGAGCACGCAGGCTTCTGACGGCGCTGGGTGACCCGCAGGAGCGGCTGAGGTTCGTGCATATCGCGGGAACGAACGGCAAGGGTTCGACGGCGAGAATGTTTGACGGGGTGTTCGTGCATGCGGGGCTGAAAACGGGGCTTTTTACCTCGCCGTTCATAATCGAGTATGCTGACCGCATACAGGTGAACGATGAGAACATCAGCGTAGAGGCACTTGAGCGGCTTGTGGATAAGGTTCGCGGGGTGGTGGACAAACTTCCCGAAAAGGCGGAATTTTCGCAGTTTGAGATAACACAGGCGATAGCTTTCCTGTACTTTGAGGAAATGGGCTGTGATGTGGTCGTGCTGGAAACGGGGCTGGGCGGTCTGCTGGACTGCACGAATGTTATCAAAGAACCGCTTTTGACGGTCATCACGAAGGTAGACCTCGACCACACGGCGATACTGGGTGACACGGTGGAACTTATTGCGGAGCAGAAAGCGGGCATCATCAAGCAGGGGTGTCCCTGTGTGCTGAGTGCGGGCAACTGTGGGGCTGTCGGGCAGGTAGTGCGGAAAAAGGCGGATGAGATGGGTGCTGCGCTTGCTATACCCGATACAGACAAACTGGAGGTGCTGCACAGGGGACTGCACACGACGTTGTTCAACTATGGCGGACTGGCGGTGCGGACTTCGATGGCGGGGGAGCATCAGGTGATGAATGCGCTTTCTGTCATTGAGGGGTGCAGGTTACTTGCGGACAAGCTGGGGCTTAGTGATGATGACATAACGGAGGGCATTGCGGCGGCGGTACTTCCGGGACGGACGGAGATACTTTCGACCAAGCCGCTTGTCATGCTGGACGGCGGTCACAACCCTGATGGCATGCGGGCGCTGGCTAAGGTCATAAGCGACAAAGCGCCTGTACATGCGATAATTGGTATGTGCGGTGACAAGAACATGCGGTCGGCGCTGGGGGAGATAATACCGTTCGTGGACAGCTTTGTGACTGTTGACGGTTTCTCCGACCGCGCTGAAGATGCGGGCAAGCTGGCGGCGCTTATCAATGAGTTGGGTGGCAAGGCTCGTGCGGCTGTGGGAAGTCTTTTAGAAGAATACGAAGATATGAAATGCGGCAACGCTTACGGTCTGACGCTTGTCTGCGGGTCGCTGTATCTGGTGTCGGCTATGAAAGCGGCGCTGGGTGGCAAGTAGTCAAGGCTCAGATTTCGTGGGCGGGCGGGTGGGGCTTGCAATGTGTAAGAGAATGGCAAGCGATACACGCAGTCCGTTACTGACAGGAAATAACCATAGAAAGTGTGATAATATGAAATTGTTTATAGCTTCTGATATACATGGCTCGGCATACTGGTGCGAAAAGATGGTGAGCGCCTTTGAGAAAAGCGGAGCTGAAAAGCTGGTACTGCTGGGAGATATACTCTATCACGGTCCACGAAACGATCTGCCGCAGGATTATGCGCCCAAAAAGGTCATCGCGATGCTAAATCCGCTTAAAGACCGCATTCTCTGTGTGCGGGGCAACTGCGATACTGAGGTCGATCAGATGGTGCTGGATTTTCCGATAATGGCAGAATATGCGCTGATATATGCGGACGGTTCAACAATATTCGCCACACACGGGCACAAATTCAACTGCGATAATTTACCGCCGCTGGGCAAGGGTGATATTCTTCTGCATGGGCATACACATGTGCCTGTAATAAAAGACTGCGGGGATTTTACCTATATTAATCCCGGCTCGATATCCATACCTAAGGAAAATTCGGCTCACAGTTACTTAATTTTTGAGAACGGGAAGTTTACATTCGGTGAACTGTATAAAATTAATAGTCAAAATTGTGTAAAAAGCTAAAAAGCAATTCACCCTATTGCAATATTTACTCTAATATGATATAATCATCTTAACAGGTGAAGTTTTCCCTTTAGGGTATGGGGGTGAGATGATGGACGATAATTACAGACTTAAAGCCGGCTTGTGCATTTTTGACATGAATGACGGCGGCAGGATAATTTCGGTGGACGATGACCTTTTCGGGTTCACGGGGTACAGTCAGGACTATGTCAGAGAGAATGAACTTACGGTATTTTCGCTTTTTGACAGGGCGTATCGTGAGGACACTGAAACGATACTGAACGATGCGGCGAAAGAGGGCAGGGTATTCTGCATAAGGCAGCCGATGAACTGCCGTGACGGAAGTTCGCTGTTTGTACATTGCTGTGGGTATGTGAGGGACTGTTCCCGCGTGGAGATGGTGATAAGCGATTGCAGGTGTCATGACAGTCTGGACGGGGCACAGAAAAAACTCATGAGGCAGATAACCGAACAGCAGGAAAAACTTCACATGATAGCCGAAAACACCGATGATGTGTACTATCAGTATGATGTAAAGCATGACCTGATGCACCTGACGGTCAGCATAACGCGGTTCAGGCTGGATTATGACAATTGTCTGGAGAATTTTCTGGGCAGAAGGGCGGCTGAGGAATTCATGCACCCCGATGATGTGCAGGCTTATTACGATGAGTGGGAAAAGGCTCTGAAAAAGCCCACAAAGGGGACTATGGAGTTCCGCACTAAGGCGTATGATGATGACTACTGCTGGTACAGCGATGCTTATATCAGCTTTGCGGACGAGAACGGCGAAGTCACGGAGGTATTCGGGCGGCTGGCGAACATTCAGAAGTTGAAAACGCTGACAAGTCAGGCTGACAGCGACTCGGAGTACATCAAGTATCTGTTGCAGTCAGACCAGCTGACGGGGCTTTACAACCGCAAGGGGTTCACCCAGCAGGCGGGCAATCTGCTTAGCAGGCGGGAAGAGGGATATATTTATGCACTGGTATATTCTGACATAAACGACTTCTCGTATGTCAATGAGAATTTCGGCTACGAAACGGGCAATACGATGCTTAGGGATTTCGCGGAATGCCTTAAGGCGGGCAGCACTTATGTGATGGGCTGCCGCATCTACTCGGATTTCTTCATAACGCTGTGCCGCGCAAAGTCAAGGGCAGAACTGATAAAGAGCGTTGAGGTGGAAAACACCAGTTTCACCGCTTTGCAGAAGCTGAAGTTCCCATCGGGCGACATTCGCATATCCTGCGGCATGTACATACTGCCTGATGGTGAGGTGGAACTTAACACCGCTATCGACAATGCAAATCTTGCAAGGCGCAGTGTAAAGCATTCGTCAAGCATACTGTGCGGCATCTATTCGCAGAGAATGAGAATGCAGAAGCTGTATGAACAGTCCATCTGCAACGAACTGCATGCGGCGCTGGAAAACAGGCAGATAGAGATGTTCTTACAGCCAAAGTTCCATCTGGAGAAGAGGGTCATCATCGGTGCTGAGGCGTTGGCGAGATGGCGAAATCCCAACGGTACTTACAAGATGCCGTTCGAGTTCATACCTGTGCTGGAAAAGGTCGGCTACATCGATGAACTGGATTTCTTCATTTATGAAGAGGTGCTGAGGACGCTGGAAAAGTGGAAGCGCGATGACAGAGTTCTTCTGCCGATATCGGTGAATTTCAGCCAGCACCACATAACTCAGCCTAAGTTTGTGGAGAACTTGATCGATACCGCAAACAGGTTCGATGTTGACAAGAGTTTTGTGGAGATAGAGATAACCGAATCATGCTTTTCAGGGGATACGCAGGCTTTGTTCTCGGTGATGGAAAGGCTGAGGAATGAGGGCTTCAAGGTGAGCATTGACGATTTCGGCATCGGGTATTCGACGCTGAGCGTGCTGATGAATGCGCCTGTGGATATCGTAAAGATAGACAAGTCTTTCATCGACAACATCGAGCGCAACAAGAATGACCGTGATTTTGTGGCGAACATGTGCAGTCTGATAGACACGGCAAATAAGGACATCATTTTTGAGGGCGTTGAAACTGATGCGCAGGCGGCGATACTCTGCCAAAGCGGTTACACGAAGGCACAGGGCTGGCTTTTTGACAAGGCTATGCCGCTGAGCGACTTTGAAGGCAAGTACATGTATAACTCTGATAACAAGTTAACATGATACAGCGGCATTCCCATAAAGGGGAGTGCCGCTTTTGTATATTTACAAGGAAGGCTTTGCCGTGTTAAAATGATTTATAGCTATTTTTATAGTAAACGACATATTTATTTCTTCATTCAGCGCTCACTGACGCTGTTATTTTTGTGGCTGTGAGCGCTGAATGTCCTGAAATTAATGTCGTTTACTATAGCACACCATTTTAAAAGTTGATATTATGATGTGGTTTAACGGAATTTAAGGTGGCTGGCGTATATCTTTACCTGCCGCAGTGGGAGGGAAAGGTATGCCGACCACCTTAAGTTCTGTAAAATCGTTGTTTTTGTGGTGTATCAGCGGGATAACCATAATTTTTAATGTCGTTTACTAAAAATATCCCCGAAGCGCTGAAAAGGTGCTTCGGGGATATTTTTATACAACGTTCTTTACAAAAGGTATGAATTTGAGAATTCTTGTGACTGCGTAAGATATCACAAAAGTCACAAGCATTATCAGCAGCAGCGTGAGAAAGCCGCCGTTTGCAAAGGGGTCTGTTTTCATGACGGCGAAGATGTGCTTGTAGACCAGCATATGTATCAGATAGATGCCGAAAGAACATTTATCGACCTCTGAAACTATCTTGTCAAGTATCGGTATCTCTTTACCGCTGTCAGAACTTTTGAACAGTGCGAATATGGACAGTGCCGCCAGTGCCACGAATGGGAAACTGTATTTTTCCACCGAATTTTTTAGCTGTGAAGCCAGTTCTTCGTTTGTGGTGTGGAAACGGTAATAGGTCGCCCAGAGGATAGCACCTGCGCTGATGACAGTCGTCATGACTGCGGCGGCGCGGGGTATCTTCAGTTTGCCGTTATGTATGGCGAAGCCTGCGAACAGGTACATGGGGTAGATGCCGTCTATAAAGATGTAATATACGGGGCTTTGCACACCGAAGAAGAAGTCGATGGTACTGCCGACTGCCCCGAATGCAAAGCAGAGGGCTATGGCGTAGAGGACTTCTTTTTTGCCTGCTTTGGCGATGGGTCTTAGCAGCGGCAGCGAGAGGTAAATGGCTATCATAAGATAGAGATACCATGTGTGCGACCAGCTGTTGCCTGTGGCGGTGAAACGGTTCAGCAGTGCAGTTTTTAGACCGTCAAGCAGGTGGTGGGGGGTGAAGTCCTTGAAATAGACCAGATGGTCGTAGAGGGTGAATATCTCGCCCGCTGCGAAAAGGGCTATTACCACCCGAAGCAGATATTTGCCGAACAGCTTTTTCAGCGGGATACTGCGTTTTTCATCAAGCAGCAGTGCGCCCGTCACCATGACGAAAACGGGTACTGCCCACATGAACAGGTTGCGCACCGACATAAGAACTGTCATCAGTTCGGTATCCTGAACGCGCTGACCGTCTGCGCCCTGTTTTACGGCAAAAGCCGTTGCCATATAGCTGCCGTGAAAAATGATTATCGACAGGCAGGCAAGGGCTTTCAGGCGGGACATATAGAGTATCCTGCCTGACTTATTTTCTTTAGTTTTACCCATATCAGAAAGTGAAAGCGTCGTCGCCCATGCAGCCGCCCTCAGGGGACTGTGCGGCATCTGTTTCAGCGGGTGCTTCGGTGGCGGGGGCTTCTGTAACCGCAGGGGCTTCGGTCGCCTGTGTTTCTGTCGGAGCTTCTGTCTGAGGTTCGGTTTCGGGCTGGGCAGTTGTAGTGGTGGTCGTGGTGGCAGTCTTAGCCTCTTCTGCCTTGCGTGCTTCTTCGGCTGCGTTTGCCTCAGACTCCATAGTATTCTTGCTGTCGCCTATCTTGTTGGTGTAGACCAAGAAAGCGTAGTCGTCCATGAGTCTTATCTCGCCTTCAAGCATATTGGTGAGGGGGAAGCCGTGAAGCACAAAAGACTTATCGTCATCAAAGGTTATCTCGACCTCAAAATCGCCAATGGTCATTACATCGCCGCTGACTACATGGCTGTAGTTGAGCATCCTTGATTCGTCAGCGACAAAATCTTCGCCGTCGGGCAGAAGGTTCTCACCGAACTCGTCATCGCCGTATCTGATGGCAAAGCCGACGATATCCTTTTCGGTGCCGTTGGTGAGTTTTACCGAGTAGGTGCTTTTCTCGCCATCTTTCTCACCAATGAATTTCAGGTTTTCCTCTTCGGCGGCGGGCTTTTCTTCTGCTTTTGATTCAGCCTTGCTTTCGGTGGGAGCGGCGCTCTCAGGTTCGGCTGTGCTTTCGGGGGCACTTTCCTCAGCGGTGGAAGATGCGGCAGGCTTTGAACTGTCAGCAGACTTGCTGTCGGTCTTTTCGGTATCGCCGCAGGCGGTCATTCCGAGTGTCATAGCGGCAGAAAGTGCCAGCGCTAAAAATCTTTTCATGTCTTTCATTGTATTTACCTCCATACTTGGTCTGACGATTGTCAGCTTATCCTTCTTGTATTAAACAGGTGGTTTATATCGTAATTATACGAGCCCGGTGAACGGTACAGTATCGCAAATCCCTCAGCGCCGCGTTCATTGGTGAGGTCGGGGTCGAATATATATGTGATGCCCGAACCGTTGTAGTTATCTATCTCGACCCATGAATGGTCGTGAGGGTTCTGATTATAGGCGTTCAGTGTGTAGCCTGCTATCTGGTGGGCATCATAGCCCAGCATTTTAGCCATTTCGCAGAAGGTCGCCGCCATTACGTAGCAGTTGCCCTTGCCATTTAAGAAGCCGAAATCCGCATAGCCCTCCATGCCCCATGAACCGTCCTGATTCATATAGTAATAGGGCAGAGCCGAACTGCTCCAGTTAAAAGCGGCTCTTAAGTCCCAGCCGACATGGTCGAGTACTTTTGCGGCGAGTTCGTAATAGGGCAGTGTATGCAGTCCTGCGGTCAGCGAGTTATCGGAAGTGAGCGTAGTGGTCTTGCCATCGCGCGTGATGTCGTTGACAGCCTTTACGCGGAAGCTGTAGTCTTTATCTGCGAGCACCTGCATGGTGCAGTTTGTGGTGTTTACCCTTTTGAATAGTTTCTCCTTACCGTCAACGGTGCAGTAGACTTCATAGAACTCAGCATCGCCGGCGGCTTGCCAGCTGAGCGACACAGACAGCGGGCGGGTATGTTCCGTTTTAAGACTGCCTTTGAGGTCGGCGGGTTTTATCAGTATATCGAATTCATAGCCGTCGAGGTAGCTTCTGACACCCTGTTTTGTGGGAGTATTGTAATACTTGTAGGGGCTGACCTTTACGGTGGCGAAGTCTGCATTGCCCAGCATGTCTGCTGTTATTTTGCGGGAAGTTTTATTGCCGTTTGACAGGAGAGTCCTCTCCCTGCCGTTTATTATGATGTTCACATCATATTCGGCGGCACCGTCCACCTCGCCCCAGCTGACGGTAAGGTCTTTTTTGAGGGTGATGATATCATCGAGTTTTTTATAAGCTGATGTTTTTGTGACTATTTCCTCATCAGGGACAGTTCCCAGCTTTTCGAGCCAGTCCATAGCACGCACGCCTTTGACATGTGCGGCGAGTGTACTGAGGTCGGTGACATTTACCGAGCCGTCAAGGTTGGCATCGGCGGCTTTGAGCGCTTTATCGTCCAGCGGCTTGACAGATTTGATATGTGCCGCCGCCCTTGAAACATCGGTGACATTGACTCTGCCATCGTTATTGATATCTCCGCGTGCATATTCGCCGTCGGTGGTATCGCCATCTGAGATATCTTCCTCATCGGTGGCAAGGCTGTCTGTTTCTGTTATTATCTGTGCAGATATATCGTCCTGTTCGGCTGCTGCGCTGCCCGCGTTTGCGATGACAGCAGTCTGCATCATCAGTGAGAGCGCAGCCGCAGCAGCAAGAAATTTTGCACTTGTCTTTTTCATATGAGATCCTCCTGTTCTGAAATGGGAGAAAGGTGCTTATTCCTACAAATTATAGCATATTAAAATGCTGAATAGTTTAACATTTTATTAAGAAACAGTATGTATTGAAAAATTTTATGATAAAAGCCCCATGCAGAGCGGAAAAAAGACACTTCCGCCGAAAGGCAGGAAGTGTCTTGATGAAGATGATATTCTTTTTTTAGCTATCCCGCTGACACACCAAATCGATCAGTGTTATATCAGAATTTGAAATAGTTATCGATCATCCTTCCACCCACCGCAGGCGGGGGCAAATAATATAAACACGGTGTTTCCATATTAAACAGCACTTGTGGCGGTATGCTAAAGGGATAACCATATTCTTTTTTATCACATATTCATCATATTAAAATTAAAATAGATTATCCATGCAATAAAGATAAGCAGATACCTTACTGCGGCGGGGAGTTTTCTGCTGCGGTGAAGAAGTATGGTCAGCGGCAGCGGGAAGATGAAAAGCCAACCCAAAATCCAGAGCAATGTGCGCCTTTTGAACCGCCCCAGTAAAAACGTACAATGACAAAAAGAGCCTCCTATGGTATAATAGAAACCATAGGAGGTTTTGTTATGGCAAGAAGTTACAGACACATACAGAAGTATGAAAAAGAGA
>Ga0129310_1001223_pt1 | contig 23525 bp, 18 predicted proteins | sample Go1ome_2_FD_94433 | JGI IMG/M metagenome (GOLD analysis project Ga0129310, IMG submission 94433) | Western lowland gorrila individual fecal microbial communities from Wisconsin, USA - Go1022A metagenome | ecosystem: Host-associated > Mammals > Digestive system > Large intestine > Fecal | place...
AAGGCTACTTCCAAGGGCGTATATCACAAGAATACCGCTTCCAGAAAAGTATCCCGTTTGGCTAAAGCTGTAAGCGCAATGGCTTAATTTATCATCGAACTGGATTATTACGCATAAATAAAAGAACCGCTGTTTCCGAGGGTGTGTCGGATACAGCGGTTCTTTTTATATTCCGGTTCTGCTGCCCATCCCTACTCTGCAGACCGTTATCTCATCTTCTCATACACTACCATTCAGCACCCTCAACAAACTAGCCTCGATCCAGCTCCGCGCCGATCGAGGAATCTAGCCCAGCCAATATAGCGCCACTTAAGTACCCCGGTTCCAGCCTCGATCCAGCTTCAGCGCCGATCGAGGCCCTCTAACTCCATCCAGTACACAGCGCAGGCCTGGCTTCGGATCCGGGTGCATGATTCCGGGGGCATGGCTTCCTCTTGGCTCGTGGGAAAATGCGTTGGAGGAAATGGGACACTTGTTTGAGCGAAGCGAGTTGTGTCCCATTTTCTCCGCCCTTAGCATTTTTCTGCAAGCCTAGAGGAACCGCCCCCGAAATCCCCCAGCACCCGGATCCGAAGCCAGGCCTGCGCGTCCTTCCGCCAAGTTGATCCAATCAACCAAACTTACTTATATTTCTTAGCAATCAACAACTCCACCGCCAACCGATCCGAAAGCCGCCCCGTCTTCACAGCCTCTTCCGCCTCCACACAAAACTCCACATAAGAAAGCACCTGCTCCCTCGTAAACGCCCTAGCCTGCGCCATCAACTTCCCCGCCACAAACGGCGGCACCTTCACCTTCCCCGCAATCTCACTCTTCTGCGCGCCTTTCCCCGCCAGCTCCTTCACCTGCAGCAGCTGATTAAACTGCTTCGCGATCAAAAACAAGATCCTCATCGGCGGCTCCTTCAAAGTCAGAAGATCCTCATAAAGATCCATCGCCTTCCTGGTATTCCCCGCCACGATCGCCGTCACCATCTCAAAGATCCTGTTCGTCACATGGACCGTCCCAACAGCCTCCACGTCCTCCTTCGTGATCACCTCACGCCCCATGGTATAACAGATCAGCTTCTCCAACTCCATCCGGATATTCTCCATATCATCCCCGGTCCGCTCCATAAAATACTCCATGACCTGCCGCGTGATCTTCTTTCCGTCCTTTGCGAGGATTCCCGCGGCCCACCGCATCAGCTGATCCGCATCCTGCTTCTTTAATTCCGCCGCGTACCCGTTGTCCTTCACCTTCTTGTAGAGCTTATTCCTCTTGTCGACCTCACTCTCCACAAACACCATACAGGTAGACTCCGGGATCTCCGGGATATAATTCACAAGCTCCTCCGGCGCACTGCTCTTAAAAAATCCACTGCTGTCGATCAGGACAAGTCTCCGCTCAGCAAAAAAAGGCATGGTGTCCGCAAGACTTATGATTTCCTTCACGTCCGGCCCCTTGCCCTCAAAATAATTATAATTCATCGTATCATCCCCGGCGATCGCCTCCCGGAAACGCTTTTTATAACTGTTCACGAGAAACGGTTCATCCCCAAACAATAAATAGACTCTCTTAAATGTCTTGTCCTTAATATCCTGATTTAATGTCTGCATAGCCGCCTCCGTGAACTGTTATATTGGTATCCATTTGAAACTTTTTTAATTTTATCAAATATACGAATCCCGGTCAAGCCGCGCATTTCTCCAGTCCAGATTCCTATCTCCTGCCCCGGACGCTGCCATATATAAAGAATATACCTTGACTTATTCGAGTGTTCCACACGATCACTTGCGTAAAAAAAGACGACCATATTTTCAAAATATGACCGTCCCTGTATTTCGCCTATGTTTTCAGCGCTTCCTCAGCACATACCCCAGTCTGTCCACATCAAAATTGATCACCTGCTCCGCCGGAAAATCGATTTCTTTCAACAGCGCCATCGCATCCTCAAAATGCCCGATCTCATAACAGATATGACTGTCCGTCCCCATGAGCACCATGGTCTTATACTTTCTGCATGCCTCCAGCACCTTCCTGATATTCTTCGGCCCATTGATCCTCGTAGACAGCGGATTCAACGACCCATTATTGAGCTCAATGGCCGTATGATTCTCCGCCGCAGCCGCCGCTACCTCATCCGGATCGATGGGATACCGGTCATCATCCGGGTGTCCGATGACGGTCACATTCGGATTTTCCGCAGCCCCCACAAGAGCTGCCGTATTCTTCACGATCCCAAGATTCGCGATACACGGCGTGTGAAGACTCGCAATAATATAGTCCATTTTCGAAAGAATCGGCTCCTCCACATCAATGGAACCATGCTCGTCAAAAATATTCGCCTCGATCCCGTTATAAAGGCGGATTCCATCCACCTCCTTCGGAATCACCTTAAAATTCTGGAAATAGATGAGCGGCGCCGTCCCCGGCATCATTCTCGCGTGCTCGCTGGTTCCAAGAACCTTCAAGCCCATCTTCTTCGCCTCTTCCAGATTCTCCTTTAACGTACTGTACGCATGCCCGCTGGCTAACGTATGCGTGTGCAGATCCATAAGCGGTCTCATTTCCATATCAGCCTGCCTTCTTTCTCAGATAGATCGTCTCGCCCTCATTGTAGATCCGTCCCTGTCCGGTATAAACGTTGTAGACTGCGTCCTTCGTTCTCACCGCGTAGTGGATCTCCCTGCCGTTGTACTGGCGGTTCACGATATCCCCACGGATCCCGTCTCCGTCACGGCTGATCTCAAACTCCTCCGGGCGCACCGGACAGAGTCCCTTGACGAGAAACTCCTTTGCCGCCGGTTCCGTCTCAAAGACAACATCCTGATTTGCCACCTTGAACATGTTTCCAAGCCACTTTCCCTTCACCAGGTTGCACTTGCTGACAAATGTCGCCGCAAACTCGGTCTGGGGATTGCAGTAGATCTCCTCCGGGGTGTCAAGCTGCTCGATCTTTCCACTCTTCATGATCAGGATCCTGTCCGCCATGGCGAGAGCCTCGCTCTGGTCATGGGTGACATAGACGATGGTGGCTCCAGTGAGCTTGTGAATGTTCTGGATCTCCCGGCGCATGCTGATCTTAAGCTCCGCATCTAGGGCGCTTAACGGCTCATCCATCAGAAGGATCGACGGCTTTGCCACAATAGCCCGTGCTAAGGAGACACGCTGCTTCTGTCCGCCGGAAAGTTCTCCCGGATACCGCTTTTCCATGGTGGAAAGTCCCACGGCCTCGATGGCCTGATCCACCGCTTTCCGCTTCTCCTCCTCCGTCATCGTACAGCGCTTACTGTTCAATGGGAACTCCACATGCTCCCGCACCGTCATATGCGGCCAGAGAGCGAAGGACTGGAATACCATGCCGAGATTTCTCTGTTCCACCGGAACATTCTCATCCGGGGAAGAAAAGATCTCCCCGTCCTTTAAAATACTGCCCTCTGTGGGCGCCTCAAATCCGCCGATGATCCTCAAAAGCGTGGTCTTTCCGCATCCGGACGGACCTAAGATCGCCAGAAATTCTCCATCCTGGATCTCCAGTGAAATATCATTTAATGCTGTAAAATTTCCGAATTTTTTAGTAATATGATCAATTTTAAGACTCATGTTATTCTCATTTCTCCTCGTCATGCGTTTCTATATCCGCATCTGCCGCCCAGGACCTTTACACTCCCTGTCCGACAGCATGTTCTCCGACTTCCTCCGCGCTGCACTCCTGTACCTTCGGGCGCTTTGCGTCCTCCTCATCCTTTTTCTTCACGAGAGCCACCAGGCTGTACACAAAGAATACGATGAATACGATCACGGCGGACATCGCCGCGGACAGGCTGTAATCGCCGCCCTGCTGCAGGTTGAAGATCGTAAGACCGATGGTCTTCGTCCCCGCGCTCGCAAGCATGGATGACAGTGTCAGCTCCGTCAGGGATGATACGAAGATCAGAAAGGAACTGGAAAGGATCTGCTTTGCCATCACCGGAATCATGATCTTTCTCCAGATCGTCACTTTTCCGGCTCCGAACACTCTTCCCGCTTCCTCAAGCGCCGGTTCCACGGAGAGCATGGCCGTCGTGCTGCCCTTGATCTGTAAGACCACATATCTTGTGGCGTAGGCGATCATTAAGATCTTCACGGTTCCGTACACATCCGGAACGATGGTCCAGTGAAAGATCATGGCAAGTGCCAGGACGATTCCCGGAAGCGCGTATGTGAGGGATGCCGCGGACTCAAACATCTTCGCGGCTTTCGAGTTCTTCCGCACCTTCAGGTATGCCGTCGCAGTTCCCGCAACGATACAGACGATGCAGGTGACGACTGCTAACAGGATGCTGTTCACCACCGCCTGACGGACGCCCGCGTTTGTAAACACGAACTGGAAATTTTTGAGGGACAGATTCTCCACGCGGAATTTTGTGCCGTAATTCTTTAAAAAGGCACTCATGATCATGGAGATCACCGGCACTACCGTAAATCCCGCAAGGACCGTGAGACTTCCCCACTCGAAGATCCGTCTCCATTTCACCGGAAGTTCATAGCGGACGGATGTGTCTTCCTTCACGCTCTCCAGATTTGAGTTCTTCCGGATCAGTCTTCCCTGGAGGATCGTTCCGCCGATGGCGATAAAAGAGAGAATGACGGAAAGGGCTGCCGCTTTGCGGAAGGAATCCGGGCCGAAGCTGATGGCTTTTTCATAGATATACGTGCTGAGGACCGGGATCCCTGATGAAATTCCGAGGAACGCCGGAATGCTGAAATTGTCGATGGATGCCAGAAACGCCAGCATGCCTCCGCTGGCGATCGCCGGCATGGCCTGCACCATAGTGATCTTGCGGATCGTCTGAAGCGGTGTGTAGCCGGATGTCCGTCCTGCCCACTCCATATCCCGCGGGATCTTCCGGAGCATTCCCACAACCAGGAGGTAGACTACCGGAATGTTGCAGATTCCCATGACCAGGATGATCCCCGGCAGCGTGTAGATGTCGATCACCGGAAGTCCGATGTTCTTTAAGAATGTGTTCACGAGTCCTCTCTTTAAGAGAAGGCTGCTCCATGACAATGTGATAATGTAGGACGGGATGATATACGGCGCCAGAACAAGAAGTTCCAGCAGCTTTTTCCTCTTGATATTCGTGTAGGCATTTAAGAAGGCGAAAAAGCTTCCCGCCGCCACCGCGATGACCGTGGACGCAATGGATATGATCAGCGTGTTCCGGATCGCCTTCCCCGTCCTGTCCTCATGCAGCATGTCTATATAGTTTTGCAGACCAAAGCCCCCGTCGGTCGTCAGACTCATCCGAAGGAGGCTTAAAATCGGCATAATGAATATGAAGCACACTGCGAGGAAAAAGAGGATCCGGCCTGTAATTGTTTTTATTTTACTGGATTTCATGTTTTTTCCTCTTATTGCATACGATTTCATCCGGTCCGCCGCGAGACTTCTCAAGCGGACCATTTCCCGGTAAACCATCATTTATTCGAACATCTTGGAGAAAGCTTCCTTGTCGGCGTCTCTTGTCTCAACCAGTGTCGGGAGATCATAGGTCAGGTTCGTGATCTCATCGGCGCTCTTTAAGCCTTCCGGAGCCGCAACACCTTTTCTGATCGGAGTGTAGCCGATCTCGGCTGTTGCTTTCTGTCCGTCCTCGGAGAGGATGAAGTCTACGAAGGACTCCGCTGCTGCCTCGTTCTTTGTATCTGCTGTGATTCCGATCGGCTCTGTTACACAGAGGGAACCTTCTGACGGGTATACGAATTCGATCGGCGCACCATCATTCTTGGAGCGGACTGCCATGTAGTCTACGAGAAGTCCGAGACCATTCTCACCGGCAACGACTGCCTTCTGGACAGCTCCGTTTCCTTTGTCGACCTTCACGCCGTTATCCTTTAAGCCCTGGTAGAAGTCCCATCCAAGTCCTTCTGTTCTTGTGATAACACCAAGGTTGTACGCAGCCGCACCGGAATACAGCGGGCTCGGCATGATCAGCTCGTCCTTGTACTCTGCCTTTGTGAGGTCTGCCAGAGACTCCGGCATGTTGGAGATAATGTCCGTGTTGACTGCGATACCTGTGGTGATGATCTTTGTTCCTGTGTAAGTGTGGTCCGCGTCATAGAAGCTCGGGTCGATCTCGGAAAGTTCCGGGGACTCATAGCTCTTCAGGATATCCTTTGCCTTTAAGGACTCGAAGGTTGCCGCGTCGGATACGAGAAGAACATCCGCAAGAACAGAACCAGCCTCTTTCTCCGCGAGAACTTTGCTGACTACTTCCTCGGTTCCGCTTCTGAAAATCTCAACTTTTACATCCGGGCATGTCTTGTTGTACTCTTCTACCAACGCCTGGATATCTGCTTCCGGCTGGGAAGTGTAAACGGTCAGTGTGCCTGCAGCGTCTTTTTTATCAGCTGCTGCCTCTGCGGTGGTTTCTGCTGTTGTGGTCTCTGCCTCTGTTGTCGCCTCCGCAGTTGTCGGTGCTGCTGTTGTCTCCGCCGGTTTAGTGTTCGAACTGCAGCCTGTAAGTGCCAGGATAGCCGCTGTTGTTAAAAGTACGTTTAATTTCTTCATTTCTTTTCTCCTTTAATGTCTCTATATAATGAATATTTTCTGCCAGTGCCTTGTACTGATCTCCCTCTTCGTATCCCTCAATGACCATCGGAAAGCCGTATGCCAGCAATCTCGGGTAGATCTCCTCAAAATTAAAATCACCGTCCGGGATCGGTGTGTGAAGTTTCGTGCCTTTCTTGTTGGTCAGATGGACCTTTGAGACACGTCCCATCATCCGGATATTTTCAAAAAATTCTTCCACCGTCAGGCTGTGTGCCAGATCGATGGTGTAGGTCAGTTTTCCGCTCAAGTCCCTCACGATTCCGAACATGCCTTCCGGTGTCGTCGCCATCTCCTTCGGAATGTGTTCCATGATCTCCATGGAAATGTCCACGCCCCGCTCTTTTGCGTATTCGTAAAATTCCCGGATGCTCATGTATGCCCGGTCTTTCGCCGCCTCGTCCTCTTTTAAGGTGTATCGCGGCGGATGGACGGTCACCTCATCGGCTCCAAGCTCCACTGCCAGATCCACCGATGACTTGATCTCCTCAACAGAAGCTCTGCGGACCGCGTCATTTAATGCCGCGTAATTCAGGTCCCAGCTCTTCGCGTGGATCACGAGATTCAGTCCCAGCTCTTTCTTTAACCTGCGGATCGTATCTAAGTCCAGTTTCTTTGTCTCCGCATGCTGCGCCCACAATTCGATTCCGTCAAAGCCATTCTCTGCTGCCGTTCTCATGAGCGTCTCCGCATCGGCGTCCCACATGAGCGTCGATGAAAAATAAAAACCTTTCATTTTGTTTCCTCCAGACAAAAAGAATTATAGAAACGCCATGTAAAATTCAAAACGAACTCTTTGTAAAATCCTTGTAAGCAGAAATTAAAACTTTTCCTTCCGATGTAAAGCCCTGTCAGTCTGTGTCAAGCGGCAGCATCGTCCCCACTTTCATCTTTTTCCCGTCTGTCTCGATCATAACCGCGCCGGAAATGCCCGTCTCAAGGATCTCTGAGCCGATATTTTCCAGACGTTCCTTCACTTCTTTTGCGGGATGTCCGTACCGGTTTTTCCTTCCGTAGGAAAGGACCGTTATCTCCGGGGAGAGTTTTTCTAGAAAATTCTCCCCGGAGGATGTCGCGGATCCGTGGTGACCGGCTTTTAAGACCGTCACAGGAGACAGGATGCCGGACTCCACGAGGTTTTCTTCCCCGCCAGTCTCCATATCGCCCGTCAGCAACAGTGAAAAGCGGTCATAAGTGACCCGGAATACCAGGGATTCTTCGTTTCGGTCAGAAAACTCTGCCTCCCCGTCCGGGGACAGACATTCCATGTACATGCCTTTTCCCGGGATGTTTTCCATCCGGTCTCCCGCCGCCGCATAATAGACCGGGATCTTCTGTTTTTTCGCAAGCGCCGCCATCTTCCCGTAGATCTCATCCTTTCCAACCTTCGGCATCATGAGTCCGCCAAGCTGGATCCCGGACTCCGGGTGTTCCAGAAGATACCGGATCCCGTTCATGTGGTCCTGGTCCCCGTGAGTCATGACCGCAAGGTCCACACGCGTCACTCCCTGACTCTTCAGATACGGCACAAGAATCTTTTCCCCGACGGACTTTTGCTGGCTGCTTCCGCAGTCCACCAAGATCGTATGGGATGCTGACCGCAGAACGATCCCGTCGCCCTGGCCTACGTCGAGGAATGTGACTGAAAGGCCGGTGGGGCGGGATGGGAGAAGGAAAAGGAATGCTGCGAGCCAGGCAACGCATAAGAATATCAGGCGATGCTTTTTATCGGTCAATATTCTATTTTTCCATAAATTCAGTATTGATTCTTCTGATTTACCCGTTCCCACTTCTATTTCTTTCATCGTTTCTTTATCTCTCGTACTCTTGGAACTGATATTTGTTTTCTTTTTTACATTTTTTGATTTCAACTTTACAGCTATTCTTCTATTGACATTCTCTTTACTATTTTTTCCCTTTTCTTGAAATAGCTTGCATAGTTTTTCTCCAAGCTCATCTCCTCTTTCAAAAACAATTACCCCCAAAATCATCAATCCATAATAGCACCCAATCTTCCACACTTCCGGCTGCCCCAACACCAGCTCCGCGCCCGGAAGTTTCCCGGTCCAATTACATACCACCTCATAAAATTTCAAAATATAGTGCGCGCCCCCAAGCATCGCACCGCCAACCGACACGGATAAAAAGGACAGACCCAGTCCAAGAAATCCCGATATGACCACATAGGTCATAAGCGGAATCACGATCAGATTTAAAAATACCCCGTAGACCGGGATTCCAAAAGAATGACAGAGAATGACCGGCGCCGTCACCATCTGAATTGAAAGACTTGTAAAAAACGCGGACGCCGCCGCGGATATCTTTTCATTCGTAAAAAGCTTTTCCCCACGCCCCGAAAAGAGCCTGCCGGGATAGACAAGCGATGTCACCGCAAGAAATGACAGCTGAAAGGACGCCTGGGTCAGCAGATACGGATGGGTGAGCAGAAGTCCCGCCGCCGGAATACACATTGCCGTCGGAAGATCATAGGTCCGCCCCACAGCCGCCGCCAGAAAGGAGAGCCCCGCCATGGACACCGCCCGCGCCACAGACGCCCCAGATCCCACCATCATTCCGTAAGCCAGCAAAAATCCCCCCGCAAAGATTCCGGAGATCCAGAATCCCGCACCGCCTTTCCGGAACAGTTTCCAGATTCCAAGCCCTACGATGGAAACATGGAGTCCACTGATGGCAAGGAGATGAGAGATTCCATTTTTCCGGTAAAGCTCATAGATTCCACTGTCCAGGTCTTCTTTCTCCCCAAACAGAACCGCCGACAGGATCCCAGCGTCCTCCGGGAGCGCAATCGCCTTTAACTGATCAGAAAGAAACCTCCGTATCCTGTACAAACCGTCAGAAAGTACATGTACCTTTCCACCCGTCACCGTATACCCTTCTGCATAGACAATCCCAGAAATTCCGCGGGACCTGCAGTACAGCCTATAGTCAAACACCCCAGGATTTCTCGCCGGATCCGCCGCCTTTCCCTCTCCGAAGACCCGGATCTTCTCTCCGACAGCAGGTACTTCCAAATCACGTCCCTGCACAAACCAGTTCCATACGCTCCTCCACGGCTGTTCTTTTGTCTCAAAAATCCCATTTGTTCCTGTTTCAGATGATTTTGGCTTCGAAAACTCCTCGGCTGATTTCTCTGCTTCATTCACATCCAGATAACATAAAACTCTTCGAAACTTCTCACCAGCCTCTCCATCTTCTCCTTCCACCGCACAGTTCTTCAGCACAACCTCCAGCGTCCCATCCTTCTCCTTCACCGACTGTACAGTCCCATGAAGAACCACGCCATCTTCCTGTTCTTCCGCAAAAAATCCCTCTTCCCGCAAAAATACAGCCTGCTCCGCCCCCATCCGGAGACTTCCGGCGAACATCCCCGCCATAAAAAGAAAGACCGGCAGGATCCGCCTGTCTCTTCGGCGCGCATGCACGCACGCCAAAAAGAGCAGCCAGACTGCCAGTCCAAAAATCATCTGCTCTGCCGGGATCCACAGGTTCAGTGCCTCTCCAAGTACCAATCCCCCTGTCACACACAGCAAAGGTCTTTTAATCGTTTTTTCCTCCTACGATATAATCGTAATTTCGTTCAAATACCGTGCTAAGCGGAATCTGGTCCCGGAACACATCGTCCTGGGATCCGTTGATCCGGATCTGCACACGGTTCACCGTGGAGAGTTCCGCAAGGGAATCCACGATGGAATAAATCGGAATATATGCCGCCACGTCAAGAGAGCTGTTTAAGAACGCCGCGTCGAGATTGATCGAGCAGACCGAATCGTTGACGGACACATTTAAAAGCTTCACATCCGACGGAATCGTCGCGTAATGTCCAAGCTCCTGGGGACCCTCGATCAGCTGTTCCACGATGAGGCGCTCCAAAGACGTGTTGCTGTTACGCATCACTTCCCGCTTTTCCTCCACCAGCTGGTCTCCCGACGCGTTCGCAAAGTACAGCGTCAGTTCCGTCCGCTCAAAGGAGTTGACATCCCGGATGCTGTCCACAAAATCCGAGGCGGAAAGCATTCCCACCGGATTTCCCGCCGCGTCCGTGATCGGCTGCTCCGCGCAGTAGATACTCAGATACTCGATATCCGGGATCTGGGTCAGCGTCTTCGTAAGCGCCGCCCGGCACAGGATCTCCTGCACCGAATTCATCAGCGCGTAGTTGGCATCCGCATATAAATACAGCACATTTCCCTCGATCCGGTAGGTGATCTTTTCGATCCGCTCCGGCAGCGCCCTCTGACAATCCAGGTCTGCAGGAACATTTCCCATCTTATCGAGAAGTTCCCGGACTAATGCATCCGGGTCCGTCGTCTCCGTCCGGTACTCGCTTCCCACGAGCTGGATCCCGGACGCGTTTAAATAGTAGATCGTATAGGCATTTCCGCTCTGCTCCACGGTCTTTTTTTCCGCGCAGCCGCTTAAGACGGACAGAACCGCGATGAGGAGGAAAAACGCCCGAAACATCTTAAATTTCTTCACTTTTTCTCCCTCCTACGGAATATAGATCAGCGGGATCCGCACCATGAAGGTACTTCCCTCGCCCTCAACACTGTCCACACGGATCGCACCGTGATGCATCAGGACCACACTTCTCGTGATCGCGAGTCCGAGTCCGGTACCTCCGGTCTCCCTGGATCTCGCCTTGTCCACGCGGTAAAAACGCTCGAAGACCCGCTCCTTAAACTCCGCAGGAATACCGATTCCGGAGTCCGCAACCTTTAAATAGAAAAACTTATGATCCGCATCCAGTGTGACCCGGACCCATCCGTCTTCCTTATTATATTTGACCGCATTCTCCACCAGGTTGTTCACCGCCAGGGAGAATTTCACCTCGTCGATATCCGCCGTAACATCGCGCTTGCTCTCGAAGATCAACTCAATGTTCCGCTTTCTGGCAATCGGACGCAGGCGCTTCAATACCATCTCGATCAGTCCGTTGATCTGGACCTGACTGCAGGAAAGCCCCGAGGATGCCTTATCCATGCGGACCAGAGTCAGAAGATCATCGATGATCTTGCTCTCACGGTCGATCTCATCGGAGATATCATGCATAAACTCCTGGTAAAGTTCCTTCGGCGCGTCCTCCATTCCCATCAGAGAATCCGCAAGGACACGGATCGACGTGATCGGTGTCTTGAGCTCATGGGAGACATTGGAAACAAACTCCTGTCTCGACTGATCCACCGCCTTTAACTTCTCTAAGGTCTTGTTGATGGTCTCGGAGATCTGCTTTGTCTCCCGGTACGCTTCCTCATTGACGTCCTCATCCAGATTTCCCTCGCCCACGCGCCGGATGGACGCGATCAGCGTTCCAAATGGCTGCATGATGAAGTGGACCGCAAGGACCGCGAGGATCAGCAGGATCACAAAGATCATCATCTCATACAGGGACGCCTTGTCGTTCAGGCTCTCCTCAAGGTTATACATGCTCTCGGTGGACGCTGTCACGATCATCACTCCGGCCGTTTTTCCCGTCGTGATGGTTCCGGTCTCCTGGTCAAACTCCGGGATCGGGATCGCCAGAACGAAGTAATGTTTCAAACTGTCGTACCGGCTCGTGTTCTCACCCTGGAAACAGCGGATCACCTCATCGGAGATCAGTGTCTTTCCCTCTGAGAGAGAAAACGTATCCTCAACGATCTTAAATCCCGAGTTTACGATCAGGATCCGCCCGCTGAAAATATCCGAAAGCAGGGAAAGTTCTGTGTCGACCGCCGCGTTATCCACGCCGGAATTCGTCAGGTATCCGCCTCTGGACATCTTATTGCTTAAGATCTGACACTGGTTCTGGACGTCGATGATCCTGCGCTCCACCTGGCTCTGCCTGGAGGAGCTCGCAAGGATCCGGCTCTCCACGAGAAGCGGGATCATGCAGAACAACACGATCAGAATGATCAGGGGAACCTTGACGCTCGGCGTATGTTTCCGGTAGATCTCCCGGATCCGTTCCCTAATTTTTCTCATGTTCCTCTTCCATCTTTCTTGTTGCCGTCACAGCAAGGCTGCCCGGTCCGATGTGGCAGGCAATGCTTAAGGACAGCGGTGCCATGTATACATCAGCGTTCGGGAAGCGCTCTTTTACTTCTTTCTGGAACTCCAACGCTGCCTCCTCGTTGTCGGTGTGGGCGATGGCAAGATGGCAGTCCGTACACTCGCTGTCATGAAGTCTCTCATCCAGCTCTTTCTGGATCGCGTTCAGCATCATGGTCTTCGCCTGCTTCATGGTGCGGGCTTTCGCGAAGGAATCCAGCTTTTCACCTAAGATGATCAGCACCGGCTTGATTCTTAACAGTGTGCCGAGAGCCGCTGCCGCCGGTGTGATACGGCCGCCCTTTTTCAGGTATTTTAAAGTATCCACCGTGATAAAGATCACGGAATCAGCCGCGGTCTCCTCCAGGCGCTTCTTGATCTGCGCTCCGTCCATTCCCATTGCCGCCAGCATCTGCGCGTCCTTCACAGACTGATACTGGGTCACGGAGATCCGTCGGTTATCAACAACGAAGACTTTTCCCTCGTACTCATCCTCTCCCGCCAGCATCATCGCTGTGGAGCAGGAACCGGAAAGTCCGGAGGACATCGGGATATGGATGATCTGGTCGTACTCTTTTAACAGCTCATCCCACATCTTCATGATGGAATCCGGTGTCGGCTGGGAGGTAGAAATGTCGGAATTATCCTTTAATTTCTGATAAAACTGCTCCTGAGTCAGTGTGATATCCTCGTAATATGTTTCTCCATCTATCATAAACGGCATCGGCAGAACTGTGATCCCCATCTCTTTTGCCTGAGCCTGGGTGATACCGCTGTTGCTGTCTGTTACAACTGCAATCTTCATACAAAATTGCCCCTTTCTGTTTCTCTTTTGTCCGCCGCTTTTCTCTCCATAAATCACAGGCAGACCTTTTTCCTATTTTAACCGATTTCCAACCTAAATGGAAGTACAAAACTGCCCAAACTGTGGACGAAATAGAAAAAATGTGCTATGCTGAGCTTATATATTCTTTATACGGGGGTACGGGTTATGCCTTATTGTCCGAAATGCGATATGGAATTTGTCGAGGGAATCAAGGTCTGCAGCGACTGCGGCGGTCCTCTCGTGGAATCAAAAGAAGTGGCGGAAGCCATGAAAAAGAAGGAACAGGAAGAAAAACTTGCCGCTATGGCACAGGAGATGGATCCGTTTTCCGGTGAGGAAGCCGAAGGAGAGCTCTCTGAGGACGATCCGTCCGGGAAATCTTCCCCGATTGCGGAGCCGGTCCATGCCTATGTGGACAAAGGACAGCGCTACGAGGATATGAGTTCCTCCGCGTCCGCGTTCTTCTTAGTCGGCGGCGCTCTGGCTGTCGGCGCGGCACTCTGCCTGTTGGGAGTTCTCCATCTTCCGATGGCTGGCTTCCAGAAATATATGTTTGAGGGCGTTCTCGTTGTCCTCGCCATCGGCTGTTTCGTTGTCGCCGTCTCCTCAAAGAAACGGGCCGCCGAGTTAAAGGTGGAAGCCGACGATGAAAAGCGCCAGACCCAGGAGATCATCGACTGGTTCTTAAAGAATTATTCCGCAAAGGAACTGGATGAACAGCTTCTGATGGAAGACCCGGATCTCTCCGGCGAGGAGCTGAGCCTCAAGCGCTTCGAGCTGATCCAGGATTTCCTCATCACCGGCCGCGATATTCCGGACCAGTCCTATGCGGATTCGCTCTGTGAGACGCTGTATGCGAAGCTGTATGACCAGGAGTAATCCATGATCAGGCACAAAACCTTTTCACTATAAAATTCAAAAGACTGTCTGACTGATAGCTATAATTTTCAGTCAGACAGTCCTTTTTAGTTTTTTGGTTATTTACTGCTCCCATCCATATGTAAAACTTTAACGTCGGTAAACACCCATAGCGCTGATTCACCATCAACCAAAGCAGCATATGGATTCTGCTATTTTAAGAAGATTACTTTTTTCATGTTTTAATCAAATTTACTTCTATGTTTTTCGTAAATACGATTCGCGCCAACATAAACAGATTTCACGAGTATTTTATTCGAATTTCACAATTTCCTTCTTCAGCCTCATCATGATCTTCTTCTCCAACCTTGAAATATACGACTGTGAAATTCCCATGAGGTCTGCCACCTCTTTCTGCGTCATCTCCGCCCCATCCTGGCGTTTCAGGCCGTAGCGCAGTTCCACGATCTTCCGCTCCCTCGGACTCAGACGGCTCACCGCATTCTTAAGCAGGTCTTTCTCCACCTCATCTTCCATATCCTTGTAGATCACATCCTCCTCCGTCCCAAGAATATCCGACAGAAGAAGTTCATTCCCATCCCAGTCCACGTTTAACGGCTCATCGATGGAGACCTCCAGCTTCATCTTGCTGGTTCTCCGAAGATACATCAGGATCTCGTTCTCAATGCACCTGGACGCGTAGGTCGCCAGCTTGATATTCTTCGTGGGATTGAAAGTGTTGATGGCCTTGATAAGCCCGATGGTCCCAATGGAGATCAGGTCCTCCACGCCGACGCTGGTATTGTCAAATTTCTTTGCTATGTAGACCACCAGCCGGAGATTGTGTTCGATCAGCTCTGCCTTTGCCTCTTTCTCCTCCTCGGTTCCAAACTTATTTAACGCCTCAGTCTCCTCCTTCAAGGACAGCGGCGCCGGAAGAATATCAGCTCCCCCGATATAATGGATCTCGCCCCGCTCCGGACGGATCATCGTGCGGAACCCCATCACCTTTTTTAAACGAAACCGATTCGGCATAGAAATTCTCATAATCATACTCATTTTCTCCCTTCATAACTATCCTTCGTTTCTGTATCAAACAGGAACCTCGCCTCGTTCCACTTCGCCTCTTTGAGCTCGCAGAAATAATACTCACACTTACTCTCACCTCTGTGCAGACAAACGTCATCCCTTTTCATCTTTCAAAAGGCACTCGGGCAGGATCATCGTAAAATCTTTTCCGAAAAACAGTGGTTCCTTTGAGACCGCCACAACTGGCCGGTCGATCTTTACACTCCCACTCTCCTCGGACATGACCTCCATTCTGTCAAAGAGTACTCCCGGCAGCATTCCATTTTTCGTCCCGACAGCCCGGTATGGAATCATAATGACCCCCGCTTTCTCGCCTAAAAACTCCTTCGCGTCCGCCGCCGCGATAATACTGACCGGCTTTCCCGTCACCGGTTCCACGAGCCGGTTTCCGGAATCTGCCATCGCCGTAAACTCCTTAGACTTCTCGTTCAAAAAAAGCCGGACCTGATACCTCGTTTTCCCGACCATCGGCCGTCTTACAAGCGCCGCCGCAAAGAACCGGACTCCCATACAGAAAAATCCTATAAACATCAGACTTTTCCATCCGGTAAGAAAACACCGCTCCCGCAGAATCGCCAGTCCGCTCTGCAGGATCCCTGCGGATAAAACCAGAACTCCCAGTTCCTTTCCGCGGCACTTAAAAACCTTCATCCAGGAATCTCCGCTGTCCGCAGGAACATCCTTTCCTTCCTGACATATGGTCCGTTTCCCCGGAAAAGCGATCCAGATCATCAAAAATCCTGTCACCAGCATTTTCCCAACTTCCCATATCCCAGCGAATACCGTCTGCCCGCCTGCAGGACATCTTCCCATAAGTTCCAGATAAACGATCCCGGTACTGCAGAGTCCCCCAACGATTCCGGCACCCAGAAGTCGTGGGGCCGCTGCCCGCCTTCTCAAAAGCACCGCCGCCAGCCATACGCTCAAAACATCCCGGTACGCCTCCTCAAGAAAAAACAGATCGGCGTACCACTCATACTCCACCGGAATTCCCCCTTCCCTGGCATCCCTGTCTGATGTTTTCCCATAGTATACCTGTCTTTCCTTCCAGAATTTGTCAAAGCAGCGGCGTGAAATTTGAAAACTCATCGGGTCGTTTTAACAGGATCTCCCCTGTTTTTTCATAAAAATTGAAGTTTTCCGCAGACATTTGCGGAATATACGCAAAAAGAAGAACAAAAAGAAAGCAGATCCCGACATTTTCTGTCGTGATCTGCGATGAAAATTTAGAACTATTATGTATAAATCAAAAAATGCGCAAGGGTACATTTAAATGACCCACACGGATGCCTGTGATAACCTGATTTTTCATGCAGCCACATTTTTGAATATAAAATCGGTGGCCTGTTACCCGATCTTTTTCTTTTGATATTACCCTTTGTGTTTATCCTAACGTCTTAGCTTTTAGAACTCCCTGAAACATTTTCTGATTGAAACAATTTTTCAGTCATAAATATCGATTTATGCTTGAAGTTTATCCTCCGGTCAGGCATAATAAAAAGAAAGGGAACTGCGCTTTTATTGAAGCAGTAAGATCTATTTAGGGAGTGATTACATATGAAAAAGAAAGTTCTTTGCCGTGTTGCTGCCCTGGCATTGTCGGTCGTGATGATAGCTGGGAATGCGTTTACTGCGATGGCAGATGAAGATCTCAGTTATTTAAAAAATGTTGATAATCTTCAGAACACCAGATACCAGACATCCGAAATTCGCGGCGTTACATATCCTACTACACGAAGAATCGAAGCTGGCGAAAATCTGTATTGGGAAAATACTTCTGGCGGTACCGATTATCATTTGGTTTATACCGGTCCCATCGGTGACTATAAGGCAGCCGGATACGAAGATAAGTTCTATCCAAACGCACAGATCTATTCAACTTATGATGCTTGGACTACTCCCAGCGGCGTTACGATTGATTATTTGAGACGTGTACTCGATGAGAATGGTAAAATTAAAACTGCAACTGCTGAACAGTTAGGCGTTACCTATGAAGCTGGTAAAATCCGCGATGTCCCATATGATTCCAATTACCCATTAAAGCGTGTTGTTGATTTTTATGCCCTCAATATCGAACGTATTACAAAAGACAATTTACATACGCCTGAAATCGAACATCATGATTTAAGGGATCATAATTTATATATTCTTCTTAACGATTATATTATCTGCCGATTATCCGGACAGACAGATAACTTTCACAATGCCAGCGAATATTTTGATGAGACGAGGCGTGCTGACACAGAAGCAATCTGCGATGTACTAAGAAACTGGCTGAACAGTTTTGACTTTGAACATATGTCCGAAATGGACCGTGCGAAACAGGTAGCAGCGCTCTTAAAACAGGCTCATTACGATGATGAAGCTGCAAGAACCAGAAACCCCGGTCCTAAATCCTCTGTTTACCGAGTACTCGTAGAACATAAAGGCATTTGCCAGGATTTTGCAGCTACTGGAGAATTATTAGCTGCATTAGTAGGTCTCAAGCATGCTCAATTAACATCAGCTACCCTTGATCATATGGCCTATGCTGTTCAAGTTGACGGGGTTCCCTATGAAGGCGAGAATGGATTTTTGGATCTCTCTCAGGATTGGCGTACAAAGTCAAGGCTTGGCTCAAGGCAAACATTGAATTACCATTATGGTGAATACATTTCCTATAGATAGGTATAACACTTTAACAGTTAAAATCATTCTTTATTAACATTTTATTCACAGCAAAGAGCTCATCTTATTGGTGAGCTCTTTCTTTACGTTCTACGTTAAATAATTTCCATCACCTACAGAACCTGCTTCCGCCAGTTTCTTCCCGATACATGGCAATAAACCTAAAATATCCCGGCACATTTACGCACCAAGTACAGTCATCTGCGACAATTTACATCTTCGCACAACCGCACATCTCTAGTATGAAGTGCATTTAGGGGGCAATGTGTGATCCAAATTAACCCCCACCGCAACTTTCCAGTAGCAAAAAAGTCCCAGAAAAGATTTCTCTCTTCTGGGACTTCAATATGTTCATAATTTAATTTCAGACGGCTTGTCCGCCCTCAACCAATTATCTGCGGTTCTTTAAGAAATCCGGGATATTGATCTGAGTCTCGCCGCGCTGTGCCGGACGGTAAACCGGGGCATTTCCTGTCGGGATGTTGTACTTCGGTACGGAAGGCTCTGCTGCAGCTGCTGCCTCAGACGGAGCTTTTACGGACGGAGCAGTTCTCTGGATCGGAGCCTGCTGAGCCGGAACCTTTGTCTTGTAGTTTGTGAAGTCTTTCATTGCGCGCTCAACCGGTGTGTTTGCGCCGTGTGCGTCAAGACCTGTAGCGATAACTGTGATGGTTACCTCATCCTCTGCGTTCTCATCGTACATAGCACCGAAGATGATATTAGCGTCATCACCTGCAAGCTCCTGAACATAGCCAGCAGCCTCGTTTGCCTCGATCAGGCTTATATCGCCGGAAATGTTGATGATAACGTGGGAAGCGCCCTCGATGGTTGTCTCAAGAAGCGGGCTGGATACAGCCTGTTTCACAGCCTCAAGTGCCTTCTCGTCGCCCTTCGCCTTACCGATACCGATATGAGCGATGCCCTTATCTGTCATAACAGTCTGAACATCAGCGAAGTCAAGGTTGATAAGACCCGGAACGTTGATCAGGTCTGTGATTCCCTGTACTGCCTGAAGAAGAACCTCATCAGCTTTCTTTAATGCGTCCGGCATGGTTGTCCGTCTGTCAACGATCTCAAGGAGACGGTCGTTCGGGATCACGATCAGAGTATCAACCGCATTCTTTAAGTTCTCGATTCCCTTTAACGCGTTGTTCATTCTCTGTCTTGCTTCAAAACGGAACGGCTTTGTTACAACGCCGACTGTAAGAATTCCCATATCTTTTGCGATCTGCGCGATTACCGGAGCTGCACCGGTACCGGTTCCGCCGCCCATACCACAGGTAACGAATACCATATCTGCGCCCTTCAGTGCCTGGGAGATCTCCTCCTGGCTCTCCTCAGCTGCCTTCTCGCCGATCTCCGGCTTTGCGCCTGCGCCGAGTCCCTTTGTGAGCTTCTCACCGATCTGCATAGCAGTCGGAGCTTTACAGAACTGAAGCGCCTGTTTATCTGTGTTGATACCGATAAACTCAACGCCCATAATATTTTCTTCTACCATGCGGTTTACTGCATTATTTCCGGCACCGCCGACACCGATCACAAGAATTCTTGCGGCATTCTCTGCCTCGTTTATCTTAATCTCTAACAAGAATGTCTCCTCCTTTAATATCTATCAATCTATTACATCTTTATTAGCATGGTCATAAAAATCCCAAGTTAATCTAACATATATCATATTTGATTTTTTGAAAAATATCAACCTTAAATTTATGGTTTTTTTGAAAAAAACACTGATTTTCTGCCGCCTGGCACCTGGGCTTGCAACTGACACAGGTCTGCCGGCCGATTCTCTTTAGTCCTTCTTCACAAACCGGTACGTCGGGCTGGAATTTGTCGCGTCATAGGTATCCAGATACAGCGTTCCGGAAAGCCCGGAAAGCTCCGGCATGATATCATGGAGCTCCGCGATCTTGCCGTCAAGGTCATCGGAATTTCCAAGCTCCACCGTGATATCTCCCATCACAAGCTCCGCCTCGTTGTAGCTGTTGTAATTGATCCGGTCAACCTGGATATCGCTGACATTCAGCACCTGGGTTAGGTTTAAGATCTCCCCGAAAATATCCTGGTCCGCCACCGGGAGCGGCTGGTGCAGGACGATATGCCCGAACTCAAGACCGGCGATTACCGGAACGCCCGGAAGCTGCTCGGAAGAGCTCTCCACGATGATTCCGTCCTTATCAAAGTACATGTAGCTGCTCATGTAGGAAACACAGCCCACAACGCTCTTCTCAAAGACAACGACCTCCACCTTTGTGGGACTCTTAAAGTTGATCTTATACTCCTCGATAAACGGAATGGACTTATGTTCCTTAAACCGGTTCTGATAATAGCAGAACGCGGAATTTCTGGACCACTTGCCGTCAAACAGCAGAGACTCGATCTGCTCCTTCGTATACTGTTTGTTTCCGCTCACTTCCACATCCTTGATCCGTATGGAAAAGACGAGGACGAGAAGAATGATGAGGATCGCCAGGATCACCCCGAGAATGATCCCCGTCTTTCTTCCGCCTCTCCTGTTGTACATTCCAAATCCGCTGCTGCTTCTTCTCCCGAAATGGATCCCGAAGCTGCGTCTTCCAAAACCAAGACCTCTTCTTCTAAATAACATTTTCTCTTCACCTGTTATCTGATCACTTGTTCTTACAGCTCATCTTCCTCGATGTCTGCCCCAAGCTTTCTCAAATCTCTTCCGATATCCTCATACCCGCGCTTCAAATGTCCCCGGTCCGAGATCACGCTGAGCCCATCTGCCGCAAGAGCCGCCACTAAAAGCGCTACCCCGCCGCGAAGGTCCGGCGTCTCCGCGATTCCCGGGAGAAGCGGATATCTTCCTTTTATTATAGCTGTATCTTTGTGGACCGATACGTCGGCTCCAAAGGCTTTAAGACGCATCGCCGCCTCAAACCGCGCCTCGTACACCGTCTCCCGAAACCTGCTCTCCCCGCTTCCCGCCGCCTCCGCCGCGAGAAACACCGATTGAAGATCCGTCGGAAACCCCGGATACGGTCCGGTATCGACCCAGATTTCTGCCGGGCGCCGCTCCATGGTCATATGGATCCTGGCTTTCGGACCTGCAGCCCCAAAGATCCTGATCCCGGCTCCCATCTTCCGGAGTGCTTTTAGCGGTTCCACAAGAACCACCGGCTCCACACCGGTGATCTCGATCTCACCTCCGGCCGCTGCTGCCGCCGCAAGGTATGTCCCCGCGCAGATCCTGTCTCCTGCCGTCACATGGTTCGTCGGAAAGAGCTTTTCCACTCCCTCCACCGTGATGGTCCCGGTGCGCTCCCCGGAGATCTTCGCACCCATGGACCGCAGAAAACTGCAGAGCTCCGCGATCTCCGGCTCCCTGGCACAATTTAAAAGCTTTGTCTTACCGGACGCCAGAGTGGCAGCCATCACCGCGTTTTCCGTCGCCCCGACACTCGGATATGGAAAACGGAATGTTGTTCCACAAAGCTTTTCCGCCTTTGCAATCAGCATTCCGCCATCATCAAGTATCTCTGCTCCCATTGCCCGGAGCACATCCAGGTGAAAATCGATCGGCCGTTTCCCGATCACGCAGCCGCCCGGATACCAGGTCGTAACCTCCCCGGCTCTCGAGAGCAGCGGCCCCAAAAGCAGGCTGGAAGACCGCATCTTCCCCACCGCCTTTTCGGAGATCACCGTTCCCGAGAGTCCAGAGGCATCGATTTCAAGGACATCGTCCTGAAACGTCACCTGGCACCCAAGGTCCCTTAATATCTCCGCCATGAGGAACACGTCCGAGATCTTCGGAACATTCCGGATCTCCGTTCTCCCCTCTGCTAAAAGACTCGCCGCCATCATGGGCAGCACCGCGTTTTTCGCGCCCTGGACTTTTATTTTTCCATGCAGGGGCTTAAGCCCCTGAACTTTAAACACCTGCAAACCGATTCCCCCGCATATGCCGCTATAAAACAGTATATGCAGAAAAACCTGATATGTTACTGCTGTTCCAATCGGATCCGGTTGGACACGCTTAAAACCATTCCCATTTCCACCATCAAAAACAGCACCGATGTACCTCCGTAACTGATAAACGGAAGCGTGATTCCTGTGTTCGGAATAACGTTTGTTACAACGGCGATGTTTAAAACGACCTGGATCGCGATATGGGCCAGAACACCTGTCACCAGCATCGCTCCGAAAAGATCCGGCGCGTTTCCGGCGATCACAAGGAACCGGTACAGCATAAACAGGAACATGAAGATCACGGCTACCGCGCCGAAAAGTCCCAGCTCCTCACAGATCACCGCGAAGATCATATCATTCTGCGGCTCCGGAAGGAAGCTTAACTTCTGGATACTCTGTCCCAGGCCCTTTCCTAAAAGGCCGCCGGAACCGATGGCGTAAAGTCCCTGAAGAACCTGATATCCACCGTCCTGCGGGAACGCTTCCGGATTTTTCCACACCAGGATTCGGCTCAGCTGGTAGGAATGGAGGATTCCCGCCTTCTCCAGGGCGATGGCCACCGGAGGCGCGAAGACGATGACAACAATTCCGAGCACCACCGTCGCAATGAACGGCCACTTTCTCTTGCACGCGATAAACATCATAACGAAAGCGATTCCGCAGATGATGATACCGGAACTCAAGTTGTTCATGGTGACGAGAAGCGCCAGCGGTCCGATAAGAACCGCGATCATTCCCCACACCCGCCATTCATCGATCTTTTTTCCAAGTCTCGTGATGAGGACCGCCAAAAGCAGGATCACCACGATCTTTACAAGCTCTGCAGGCTGGAAACGCAGGGATCGTGTTCCCAGCCATCTTTTCTTACCATTTACTGCGATTCCAAGCGGTGTGAACGTTACCAGGAATTCACAGATATAGGATACAACCACCGCCGGAACGGTGAACTTCGCAAAGAAGTGATAGTCGATCTTTGAGATGATCAGCATCAGGATAAATCCTGCCACAGCGATCTGTCCCTGACGCACCATGTAGTAGGTGGACGGCTGTCCGCTCACCTGGGCATTGTAGGCGCTGGAACTGTAGATCATGATCAGTCCGAATACCGTCAGGAAGATGATGACGACTAAGAGATCATAATCGTAGAAACGGCGTGCTTTCTTTTTCCGTTTTCCCTCTTCCTGTCCCTGGTCACCGTACATCTGCTGCTGCCGCAGCATCTCCTGTCTCTGCTGCATCTCGTGACGCTGCTGCATCAGAAGCTGCTCTCTTCGCTGTCCTTCCTGCTGACGTTTCGCCCGCTCTCTTTCGATCTGCTGGCGCTCCATCTGCTCCCTGGACATCTGCTGCCTCTGCATCTGCTGACGCTGTACCTGCTGTCTCTGTACCGCCTGTCTCTGCGCCTGTGCCCTGCCGCCGGCTTTTCGAACTTTCTTTCGAGCCACGCTAAGCCTCCATTACAGCGCGTTGACGCATTCCTTAAAGATCCGTCCGCGCTCCTCAAAGTTCTTGAACATTCCCCAGCTTGCG